>Ga0315318_10000013_pt1 | contig 68406 bp, 71 predicted proteins | sample M1200m3416metaG_FD_203703 | JGI IMG/M metagenome (GOLD analysis project Ga0315318, IMG submission 203703) | Ammonia-oxidizing marine archaeal communities from Monterey Bay, California, United States - M1 200m 3416 | ecosystem: Environmental > Aquatic > Marine > Coastal | place: USA: California... | reverse complement strand
TTTGGAGGAACTAAGCAGTTGGCCACTGTTGGGCCACAGGGATCGGCCATCTTGGACTACTCGATTCGCGAGGCCGCTGCAGTTGGTGTAACCCGTGTGGTCGTGGTTGGTCGAACCGATCTGGATGGGGACATTCAGAGCCATCTGGTGTCTCAACACGGTGAGGATCTGAACCTGGTGATGGTGCATCAGGATGCTTTCGGCCCCGCTCGGGCCAGGCCGTGGGGGACGGGCCACGCAGTGGTCAGTGCTCGGGCGGCACTTGACGGGCCGGTCGTTGTCCTGAACGCTGACGACCACTATGGGTCGACCGGCATCGCCCGGATCGTGAAGTCCTTGTCAGGCGCTGAATCGACGGTGCCCTCGGCGGCCATGCTCGGCTTCCAGCTGGGCCGGACGATTCCTGAAACGGGCACCGTGTCCCGCGGGATATGCACCCGTGACGGAAGGGGTCGGTTGAACGGTCTCGTGGAGACCCATGGCATTGGGCGCTATGGCAACGCCATCCGGGCAGCTGATCCGGTGGGGGAACTATCTCCGGAAGTATCAGTCTCTATGAACATCTGGGCCCTCCCGATGCCGGCGATCGATCGACTGGCCGAACAGTGGACGGCGTTCCACAGGAGCCATGGCGACTCTCTGACCGCAGAGTTCCTCCTACCGGAGGCACTGGACGAGCAGCGAATCGAGGGCTGTCTCTCTATCGAAGTGGTCGACACCGATGAGGACTGGATCGGCATTACCAATCAGGAGGACCTTGCGGTTGCTCGGGCAGCCTTTGCGGCCATGAGGGTGACGATTGAACGCGACTCGGGTGGTGCCCGGTGATCCTCCTGAGGTTCGACTTGCGGATTCCGCCGTTCGTGGAGGATCTCAGTCACGCTCGTCAGTACGCGGAGATGCTGGAGATGTGCCGATACGCCGACGAGAACGGTTTCGCCGGGGTGGTCCTATCCGAGCACCATGGATCCGAAGACGGCTTCATGAGTGCACCGTTAGTCGTAGCCGCTGGAGTACTGGGTGCGACCCGCAACCTGTTCTGCTCGGTTTCGGCCCTCCTGTTGCCGCTCCGGGACCCTCTCCGGTCGGCCGAGGACATAGCGGCACTTGACCTGATGGCACCCGGGCGGATCAACGTAGTGGTCGGGGTGGGCTATCGGGACGAGGAGTTTGCGATGTTCGGTCGGGACCGCACCCGGCGCGGCCAGGAACTGGACGCAGGCCTCCGGATCATGCTTGAAGCGTGGAGGGGCGAGCCCTTTGATGCGGACGGACGACCCGCATGGGTTACACCCCGCCCCGCGAGTGACCCGCACGCGTTGCTGTCCGTGGGTGGTTCGGTCGAGGCGTCGGCACGACGGGCCGCCCGGCACCACCTTCCTTTCGTTCCGGCCATCCACGATCCCGAGCTGGAGGCCACCTACCTGGAGGAGTCGACGGCAGTCGGACACAAGACGCCCTTCTGCATGATGCCCTCGGGGCCGGGCTTGGTTCTGGTGACTCTGGACCCCGATGCCGTATGGGACCGGATCGGCGAGCACCTCCTGTACGACGCTCGAACCTACTCAGCCTGGCAGAAGCCCGATCAGCGAACCAGTTGGCAGGTGGATGCCAGCGACCTGGATGCGCTACGGGCCGGTGGCCAGCATGCCGTACTTACACCCGACCAGTGCATTGATCTGGTGCGGTCAACGGGGGCTGCGGTGGTCCACCCGCTATGTGGTGGGATCGACCCGGAGATCGGCTGGGAATCGCTTCGACTGATCGCCGACGAGGTGCTTCCCGCCCTGGTCGCCAGATGAGCAGGGAGATGCCATGCCCGACTTACTGATGGACCGCGATGGGCCGGTGGTGGTGTTAACCATGAACCGACCGGCCCGACGTAACGCCATGACTCTCGCCATGTTCGGTCGCCTGTCCGACGCCTGGGACGAGATCGACGCCGACAAGACCATTCGAGCCTGCATTCTGACTGGTGCCGGTGACCACTTTTGTGCCGGCATGGACCTTCGGGCCATGGCTGGGGACGCCGATACCACCGATGACTACGACGTGGCTGGCCGCATGGAGCGGGATGGCTCCGGTTGGATATACGACGGGCTATTGAAGACACGGCACCCTCGTGTCCCGATCATCGCCGCCGTGGAGGGCAACGCCATCGCTGGTGGCACGGAGATCCTCCAGGGCACCGAGATCCGGGTGGCGGGCGAGGGAGCGACGTTCGGAGTGTCCGAGGCCCGATGGTCTCTATACCCGGGTGGGGGCTCGGCCGTTCGGCTGCCCCGTCAGATTCCGTTTACCGAAGCGGCTGACATCCTCTTGACCGGAAAGCACGTGACAGCTGACGAGGCCAAGGTCATTGGCTTGATTGGCCAGGTTGTGCCAGAGGGGAAGGCACTGGAACGGGCGCATGAGATCGCCGCCGCGGTGGCTGCTAACGGACCATTGGCCGTTGAGGCCATCCTGCGAACCCTTCGGGAGACCTCGGGCATGACCGAGGCCGAAGCCTTTGCTTTCGAGGAACCTCTGAGCCGGTCGGTGTTTGCGTCCAACGACGCGAAGGAGGGCCCTCGGGCATTCGCCGAAAAGCGGTCGCCCGACTTCCACCGACGTTAGGCCTGTTCTTGGTCCTGCTCCGAGGTTGGTTCCTGCCCCGATCTTTCCAGCGGTAAGCGGTCCGACTGCTGTTCCAGACCAGGGAGGGACACCTGGAACTCGTAACCTCGCTCGGCTGCGTCCCGTAAGACCAGTTGTTCGCACTCTTTCCACGTACGGGCCCTGGTGCCAGCCACATGACGGTTGTAAGGGGTGTCGAAAATAATGACCCGATTGCCGGTGTCGCGTAGTGCCTCGATGTTGTGTGGGCCATCATCGATGTAAAGGTCGGCACCAACCTCCGGCTTGTCGCCCATGAAGCAGATGTCCCGGTAGGGGATACGGACACGATCTAGCCACTCGACAGTGTCGGAGATCGCGGTGGCGTGACTCCAGTTGACGTAGAGGCGGTGGGTGATGATCCGAATCCACACGCCCGCATCGGAAAGCCGCCAGAGGATATCGGCCGCAGAATCGATGACCGGCATCCATCGCAGGATCCGGCGTTTGGTGACCGCGTGGTGGTGGAGGCGTTCGAATTCTTCGTCGTCCAGCCCCCATTCAGCGAAGTCCCAGGACCTTTCCAAGGGAAGGTCGTCGAGCCCGCAGCCGAGTTCCTCGGCGACTACCGTGCGGAAGGCGTCGGTGTAGTCACCACACACCCCATCGAGGTCCACACCAAGGACGTATGGGCGTTCCATGGCTCAGCCAGCCGTGAGGCCACCATCGACGGAAATGATGGCGCCGTGCATGCGGCTGGCCTCGTCGGAGGCCACGAAGGCGATCACGTTGGCTAGCTCTACTGGGTCAGCCATGGAACGAAAGCCGATGTAGGGCTGCATGAGGGTGTGGTCGAGGTCGTCAGGCATGGCGAAGTCACGGCTCATCGGGCTGTCCACTCCACCCGGGGCCACGGCATTGATCCGGACTGGTTGCTTGGCGTACTCCATGGCTAGGGCTCGAGTCATGTTGACCACCGCTCCTTTCGCCGTGCTGTAGGCCACTGTGTAGGCCTGTCCCATCAGCCCGGCGTTGGATGCGATGTTGACGATGTTGCCGTGATGCTCGAGGAGGTGGGGTAGAGCGGCCTGAGCGCACCAGAAACTACCGGACACGTTGATGTCCATCATCTGGTTCCATCCCGCCTCAGTGATGTCTGCCACGTGCTCGGCCCACGTCACCCCGGCCACGTTGGCCAGTATGTCGAGACGTCCATGTGTTGAGACGGCAGCGTCCACCGCAGCGATGCAGTCGGTCCGAACGGAGACGTCGCCGGCCACTGTGGTCATGGTCCCACCGGCCTCGGAAATTTCGACAGCCACAGAGGCGAGGCCATCGACGTCACGGTCGAACCCCACGATGGTGGCGCCGTCAGCGGCCATACGTGTAGCAGTGGCGCTGCCGATGCCTGACGCGGCGCCGGTAATCAGCGCCACTCGTCCGTTAAATCGTCCCATTTCTGATCCTCTAGAGCCTTTCGTTCGCAGTGGTGGATCTCTGAGCGACGGTACCGGTCGGCGACAGGGCTCCAGAAGTCGGGCTGGTTAGAGACGGTGATCGTAACGGCGGAGGCCAGTGGGTCCGGAACGAATCGATTGGTCGAACTCACGGCCCTCCGGACACCGAAACACGATGCTGATACGAGGGCCAGCTGAGGCCAACTTGGGAATGCAGTGTTCGAAGCGTTGTTGTGTCGGGCCACGCATGACGAGCAGGTCGCCCGAGGCAAGGATCCAGGCCCGGGACGATCCGCCACCCCTGGATCGGATTCGGAACGTTCGCCTCCCCCCCACTGAAACCAGAGCAACGTCGTCGTGGAGGCTTCCGGGTCGATAGCGGTCACCATGCCACGACACGCCGTCGGTGCCGTCGCGGTACAGGTTGGCCCATGCGGCTACGTAGCCTCTCCCGTAGTGGCTAGTGAGCTCTTCGGCGATCTTGTCCAGAGCTTTCGACGGTTTCTGGATTGTCGTCGAGAGTCGAGGTTCGAGCACTTCTTGGTCGTTGATCCAGCGGTAGTGGCTCTGCCAGGATAGGGAGCCGAGTAGATGCAGGAACAGGTCATCGGCCCCAGCTAGCCAGTCGGGTGCGTGGTCTACCCGGCAGTCGGTGTCCAGCCGGACCGTCTGGGCTAGTGGTGCCAGCGGGGCGGCTCGTAACGGACCGCTTCCGAACAGGCTGCCCTGGAGTCTTGGACCGTCGAGAAGAGTTACGGGTTCAGACACATGCGCAAATCTATCAGCACGGGAACACCTGTTCGACCAGATGAGGCGCCTGGGACAAGGGTCAACTCGCCCAAAAAGACAGGAGCCCCGCCGCCCTGAGGCGACGGGGCTCCTGGTACGAATTTGATTAGCGGGCTACGCCCTTGCTGAGCGCTGAAAGAGCAGCGTCCTTAACAGGGATGAAGGCGCAGATAGCTATTGCGGAACCCAAGTCGGCTCCAAAGTCGCCCATCCCGAGTATGTCGGTTGAGGCCGCATAGCCCCATCCGCCCAGATCGCTGATCGCGACGAAGAGATACGCCCAGATCAGGTTGAGGTTTGACCCGACGACAGGGATGCTGCTCAGCATCGAGTTGACACCAACGGTGTCCAGAATGCTGTTGACCACTGCCATAACACCCTGAAAGACCATTCCAAGAATGATCAGGGTGAGGATTGTTGACATCATGATGTTGGTAACCCCTTTGGTTGTCCGGCGAGCCCTGTCTCCGGTGGACCGGACCGGGACCGCTAGTGAAATGGTAAACGAACCGCGATGGATGATCGCGGCATTCCCGTAACGTAATCGCAACATCCCCGCGAGTACAGGGGCTGAGGACTACCATTCCCGGCCCATGACGGAGCCGTCCCGCACCCCCCATCGGCGGGCCGCTCGTCTTCTCGTGCTTCTCCTCCTGACACTTCTCGGGGCGAGCCTGCTGGCTCCGGACGCCGTCGACTCATGGGCCGATGGGAGTGATCCCGGCTGGGAGAGGACCTTGGCCAGAGTGTGGGCTGATCCAGCGGGCGACGTGGCCAGGCGGCTAGCCCTGGACGTCCCCTTGCGGGAATTGGCCGACCTGGTCGACGCAGCGAGGAACGAAGTAGCCCATTCCGCCGTCGGACCAGCCGTCCGGCCCGAGGTCGGAACACCGCCGACCACCATCGCACCATGGTCGGCCACCTCGGAACGGCCACTCCGGATTCTCGCTGTCGGGGACTCGCTGATGCTGGACCTGCAGTACGGCATGGAGCGCGAACTGGATCCAAGGACAGACGTCGTCGTCGAGGGTCGGGGGGCCTTGGGTTTCGGGTTCACCGTGCCCCACTGGGACTGGGAGGGGGACGTGCTCCCCGACTACGACCGTCTGGTGGCCGAGGTGCTTCCAGACGTGGTGGTAGTGATGATCGGCGCCAACGAGTTCGAGGATTATGCCGTGAACGGGGAGAACCTCACCTCCGGAGGTCGACGGTGGAGCGAGGTCCTGTTCCAACGGGCCGACGAGGCCATCGCCCACTGGAAGGCTGACGGGGCCCATGTCTACTGGTGGACAACTCCGCGGATGCGAGACACCCGCTTTCTGACCGACGACCTGAACGCCGTCTGGGAAAGGGCATCTGAAGCCTGGGGGGCGGGGGTGACGATGATCGACAGTATGGGGGTCCTGGGCGATGTCGAGGGCGCCTACCGGGAGACCCTGGTTGACGGGTCGGGAGTGGAGGTTCCGCTTCGTAAGGCGCGTGGCGTCCACTTCCACGAGGTGGGGGCCGACATGTTGGCCCGACAACTGGAGGCCCGTCTGATGGCTGACGGCTGGTTGGCAGGCCCCTAGCCGGCGGGACTCTAGGAGGCTTCGTCGCCTCCGTCCTCGACGGGCCCTCGCAACAGCGCTAACTCTTCAGCCAGTGCCCGCACTCGTCTTTCGAGCCGGGACAACTCGTAGGAGAAGTGCATGGCCACCAGCAGCAGGAAGCCAATGGCCAACATCAGGAACAATGTGGGCTGATACCAGATACCCAGGCGGTCGGCCACTCGGTCTAGGAGCGTAGGAACCGAGGCGGCCACAGCCAGGACCAGCCCTACGGTCAGCCACAGCACCGAGTACTTGGCCTTGAGGGTGCCCTGCCGGACGAGACGGACGATGACGAGTACTGCCACCACGGTGAGGACAGCGAGGAGAGCATGGGTCTGACCGGTCATGGCCTACTCGCCACCTGTCTACTTCGAGTCATTCGTCTTCCCCAGGTAACCGTTCGGTCGTTCGGCCGTCCGGCCAACAGAACGATGAACAATCGAACGAAGTGGTAGACGAGTCGTAGGCTGCGGTTCGACGCGGTCCCCGCGACCCGGTCCCGCATGCTGACCGGCACCTCTCGGACGGTGAACCCATGTCGCACGGCCAGTACGAGCGCCTCAACGGACTCCATGTATTCCATTGGATACTCAGTAGCGAAGAATTCTAGGACGGGCCGGCGGAAGGCCCGAAAGCCCGACGACGTGTCGGTGAACTGCTGTCCACTCGTGATCCTCACGAGTCGTCGGAGCAGGGCCATGGCCACGCCACGACTATGACCCACTTGGTAGCCCCTGTCATCGGCGAACCGGCTTCCGATGACCATGTCGGCTTGGTCGAGGGCTTCAAGGAGGACAGGTACCTGGGTGGCGTCGTGTTGGCCGTCGGCGTCGAACTGGTAGGCCCGGTCGTATCCCTCCCTCACGGCATAGCGGAAGCCGAGGCGGAGCGCTCCGCCGATCCCTAGATTGAAGGGAAGCCGAAGGCAGACGGCCCCGCCGGCCACAGCGGCCAGGTGCGTGCCGTCCGAGGAGCCGTCGTCCACAACGATTACCTGGTGGTTGGGTACCTGGCTCGCCAGATCGGCCAGAACCCCGGGGAGGGCATCGGCCTCGTTGAAGGCGGGGATGATGACGGCGGTGCGCACGGGTTTCAGTATGCGTCGAAGTCGAGGAACTCGAATGAGGTCACGTCTATCGAGTCCACGTCAATCCGTGGTACTCCGTCATCGTCGAAGGGGTGGAGGACGAGGCCAAGAGGACTGGGCATGAGTCGACGAGGTAAGAGAACGCCGCTTCCTTGAACCAGCGGATTGACTCCCCAGTAGAGGACCAGCGGTGTTCGGTGATGGCGGGCCAGCGTCGCTGCGAGGCCCCGCAGGGCAACCGGCTTGACCCTTTCCTGTCGGGCCAGGACCTTGAGTAGGACAGCAACTCGTAACCGACCGTGGAGGGTGGTCGTGCTGACAAAGGCCACATCGTCCCGGAGGTGGAGGACGTACCGGGCCCCCGGGCGGGCCAGACGCCATCGTAGGAGGTCGGCAGTCCAGAGGGTGCCGAGGCCGGCAGGTGGAGGACTGGTGGGCAGCGGTAGGGCTTGGTTGGGTAGGGGTCCGGCCAGAAGGGCGGCGTCTACCGGGTGGCTACTGGTCGGGGTGCCGTCGGAGAAGGGGGCGATGAAGCGGGCCGGATGGTCGGGAAGGCGTCGCCACCCCAGCGTGTCGACCATCCGAGGAATGGACTGAGCGTTTGCCACGCCGAGGATCCCGTTCAGGCCGTCTGCCGTTCCTACCCGGTAACTGTCCTCGACGGTACGACGAAAGGCGCCGGTCCCGCGTGAATCGGGACGAGTGGACAGGTCGACGCCAAGTCCCAACCGGAGGTCGGGCCCATGACTCGAATGGAATCGCAACGGAACCAGGGCGTAGTTGCCAACCAATCGACCGTCGTCGTAAGCCCGGCCGACCGATGCTCGACCATGGGGGTTGCCCCGGTAGTACCAGTTCAGATGGTCACTCCCGATGGGAGGCTGAAAGTCGAACACGAGGTTCAGGAGATCGGCAGTTGGTCGGAGGTCCCGTCCATCGTCGGTGTGTTCGCGACACATCAGCACGTCACCGGGCCTGGTCGATATCGAGTCGCCGTGCATAGACGGCCATCGCTAGTGAGGTCGCCACGAGGAGACTTCCGAGGGCGACGCGGAATCGAGCTCGTCCGGTGCAGTCCATTCGGCGTTCCTCCATGGGGTCGCCCTCGGATGGAAGCGGCACGGTGTACACGTTGGCGACCGGCCGGTCGTTCCCGAATGCGTCGAGGAGGGGCATTCCGCACCCGAGCTCAGGCGTCGTGTCGAAGGAAAAAGGTGCGCCACCGGGCAGCGGGCGACTGAACGGGACTAGGGCGATCCACAGGCCCAGCACGAGGACAGCCGCCGCCCACCACTGCCGTCGGGATGGCCGCGTCCGGGTCATGGGGGCTTGAGCCTACCGGTCGAAGCGGTAGCCCTCGATTGCCGTTGAACCTGATCCGGAGCTAGGAGTTCTCCGGGCCGTACCCTCGGTCCATGTCTGTCGCCTCCGTCGTAAACCGGTTGCTTCCGGCTGCACTCGTCGCGACAGCCCTGCTCGCCGTCCTCCCGTCGCTGTTGGGCGACCGGTCGCTGCTAGTCGTGACTGTGGGGGACAGCGTGACCTACGACGCGGATCCGGGGATCCGGGCTGCCCTGGAGTCCGCGGGGCCGGTGGTGGTCGATACCCGGTCGATCGGAGGGGTGGGTCTACTCCGGACGGGGATCGATGGCTATCTCGCCGAGGCCATGGCCGGCGATCCTGACGTCGTGGTGGTGATGCTGGGTGGTTGGGACCTTGGAGAGATTGTGGCCGATCCTCGCGCCTATGAAACCCGGCTCGATCTCGTTGCGGACCGCTTGACCGGCGATGGTGCCCACGTGGTGTGGCTGGATATGCCACCGACGCCGCCGGATGAGGGCATCGAGGAGGCGCGGCAGCTTGCCAACGAGCTGTTCGCCGATCTGGCCAGGAGGAATGACGACGTGACCCACATCGCTACTGGCCCTCTACTGGGGGGCGAGGAGGGCGGATTCACGCGGTTTCGCCCAGGAGTCGATGGCGAGTGGGTACAGGTTCGGAAGGTGCGTGATGGAAGCGACGACGGCCACCTGTGCCCGGGTGGAGCGGCCCTCCTCGGGGAAGCGGTGCTGGTCGTCCTGACCGAGCGGTTCGGCGTGTCCGAGCCGTCGCCGAGGTGGTGGTGGGGCCCGTGGGTCGGAGACGCTCGTTACGACGATCCGCCAGGGGCGTGTAGGGCAATGGGCACCGGGTCGGGCTGACTGGCGCCGTGACGGTCGATCCACCAACCGATGGCTGCGTCTATGGCTACGGCGGCGAGGATCACGATGGACATCTCGGCGGCCGTCCGATAGCGGGTGTTGCCGAAAGCGCTGGCCGCGGTGAACGTCGCGATGGGTATCCACGCGGCTAGGACCAGCAGCGGGCCTCGCCGACGGCCTACGAGGATCATTCCGGCCACCGCGGCGGGTATCAGCATGGCGAACTGCACTAGCCCGAGGGCTGAAACGGCGAACGATCGGCGATCGGCGAGCACGTCACGACGTAGTTGGCCGATCGGTTCGTACACCCCCCACATGCGACCGATTCGCGCTGGGATCACGACCGAGAGCAGTCGACCGGTGTTGTCTGACATGTAGGTCGTGGCTCGATCGCGGACCACTTTGTCGCGCTCGACTTCGTTGAGCAGACTCCCATCGCGTCCGTACGGGGTGGGGAGGCCGCAGTTCAGGTTCCAGTAGCCGAGGTCTGGGCCGTGGTACGTGGCGTCGCAGTTCGCCTGGACCAAGACGGTGCCCATTCCGTTGGAGAACAGGACGGGCGTATCAAACGCCAGCGTGTTGCGGACGAACCATGGTAGGCACACGACCAGGGCCGCCAGACCGCAGACCGAGTAACGGAGTAGCCGGTCCCGCCAGGGGAGGGTTGACCGGACTAGTACTACGCCTGCTACCAGCGGGAGGAATAGCACTAGTTCGGCTCGCGTCAGCGCTGCCAGACCACCGACGAGACCGAGGACAGCTGCGGACCGTACTGTCGGGGCGCGCTGGAAGCGGACGCCCACCAGGATGGTGGCCGCGGCTGCGGCGATAGCGGGCGTTTCGGCCATGAGGAGGCCGTCGTTGATCCAGATGAAGGCATAGGTGGCAGTCAAGGCTGCGGCGAGTAGCCCCAGTCGTTCGGACCGGACCTCTCGTCCCAGGAGGCCCATGAGGACGATGGCCGGTAGTCCCATCAGGACCGATACCAACTGCTGGGCGATGATCGATGTGGCCCCCAAGAACGAGGCAACGCCCAGGACGATTGTCCAGATCGGAGGGTGACCAGCTGTCCTTTCGAGGTGGCCGATCGGCGTCTCGATGGCCGTGGTTCCACCTCCGTCCACCGGGATTAGGTCCATGCCGCCAAAGAGGTGGCGCAGTGGCTCTGGGAAGCCCAGGCCGTCTGCCCACAGGTTGGCGGCTAGGTGATAGCCGGCGGCATCGCCGCTGAGCGGGTTGTCCGCAACGACAAACATGAGGTAGGTCAGCCTGATGGCTAGTCCTACTGCCACAATCACGGCCATACGCCCCCAGAACGTGGTTGGCCATGCTCGCCGGAACTGGCTCATAAGTCGCGTAGCCGTCCGTCGGCCCACTGGGCGACCCGACCTACCTGGGGCGTGGTGGAGGGGTCGACCACCGGGAGGTCGGTTCCGTCTTCGATCAGATTTCTAGCCAGCTCGCCCAGTGGTCGGGCTGTGGGGTCGGTCAGGAGACGTCGGACCTGGCGTTCCATGCGGGAGCGTCGCAGCCATGCGACCCGGCTGGCCAACTTCCCGATGTGCTGATGCGGGTGGAAGGCTTCGTCGGGGTCGAACTCCCATGGGTGGCAGTAGGCCCACAACACCTCCTCAGCACCGGATCGGTGGAGGCCGTACTGGCGCACGAACGATGGGAGAAGTCGGAGGTAGGTGCCGCCAAGGTAGGGGAGGTCCAGGCCAGGCACCCTGACCAGGGGGCAAGGAAACTCGATCGGGCCGTCGAGCCACTGGAAGGGTCGACGGGGTAGTCCCGGCCAGCCGAAGAGTGGGCTAGGGCCGGGAAGCACGCTAGACGAGTAGGTGAAGCCTGCTCGGGTGATGACGGGCAGTGCCCAGGCGGCAGTGGGCACGAGCGACATCATCGGGGCCCGAAAGCCGGTTACTGCCTGGCCCGAAAGGTCCTGGAGCAGTGATCTGCCCCGGTGGCAATCTTCGGCGAACGTCTCGGGGGTTTTGGTGGGGATAGGTACGTGGGACCAGGAGTGCAGGCCGATCTCATGCCCTTCGGCTGCCGCACGGCGGACGAGTTCCGGTCTCGCCTCGGCCAACTCGCCGACTACGTACACCGAGGCACGGACGTTGTGCTCTATGAACAGGTCCAGGACCCGGTGAGTCATCTCCACCACCCGTTCCGGCAGTGTCTGGTCTGGCCGTAGGTCCTCCATGTCGAGGGTGACCGTCACCGGCGGAAGGTGCGAAGCCTCGTCGGGCGCGCTGGTCTCGGCCATCAGTTGAGTGTCGCAGGTTTGCGGATTGATCGGCGCTGTCCCCACGACGCGAGAGCGACGCTGGCGAGGAGGGTGAGGGCCACCTCGGCGGGTACCCGGTAGCGGGTGGCCCCCATGGTGGCGGCTGCTACCAGCGTGCCGACGATGGGCAGGGTGGTAAGGAGCATGAGTGGGCCGCGTAGTCGCCTAACTTCCCGTGCCCCGGCCGCGGCCAGAGCGGCTACGGCGGTGAACTGGACAAGCCCAAGGACTGAGAGGCGGAAGGAGCGGCCTTCTACGATGGTGTCGGCTCGGAGTTGGTTGATGGGGGCGTAGAGACCCCAGTAGCGGCCGATCCGCTTGGGCACGACGTGGGTGGCGAACCGGCGGGGATGGTTGGTCAGGTAGTCGATACCTCGGCGTCGATACTCGACGTCGCGGACTGATTCATCGACGGCTTGACCCTCGGTACCCAGCGGCTGGGGCAGAGCACACTCGAATCGCCATGCCCCTTGCTTTTCGCCGTAGTAGGTGTCATGGCAGTTGGTTTGAGCGATGAGGATCCCACTCCCGTTACTGAGCCACACCGGTTCATCGAACACAGTGAGATTCCTAACCACCCATGGGGCCATGACCGCTGTCGCGACCAGGCCGACGGTCATGTACCTCCGGAGGCGTATGACGGGAGACGAACCGTCCTGACGGAGGTGGTGGCCAGTGAGTAGCGGGATAGCTAGGACAGGGAGTGCCAGCAGGAGTTCGGCCCGGGTAAGGGCGGCCAGGCCACCCACAATGCCTAGTAGGAAGACGTTACGGGTCGTCGGATTCCGGCTGGTCCGGACGGCCATACCCACAAGCCCGGCGGCCATCGGGACCACGAGTGACTCCGACATCACCAGTCCGTCGTTGAGCCAGAAACCGGCGTGCATGGCTGCTAACGCAGCAGCGGATGGGCCGATCAACCGGTAGCCGAGATGGTCGTCGAGTTGTCGGCCGGCCCAACCCACGGCCGCCACGCCGACCGCCCCGGTCAGGGCACCGACCAGCTGGTGGGCTGTGACCGAGGTGAACCCGAGGGCTGAAAAGGTCCCCAGTATCAGGACCCACAGTGGTGGGTGGCCTGCGGTGGGTTCCACGTGGCCGATAGGTAGGGCGGTATTCGCCGTAGCCGCGATCGTGGACGGGTCGTCGACGAAGAGCGCCTCTTGGGCGCCGCCGTGGAGGTAGCGGTAGGGCTCTGTGAACCCGAGGCCATCGGCCAAGAGGTTCGCTGCCTGGTGGTAGTAGGTGCCGTCACCGCTGAGAGGGTCCCCTCGCTCGACGAAGAGGACGTAGGCCACCCGGATCACTAGGCCCAGACCGGTCAGTACGAGGATCCACCGGCCGGCAGTCATGGAAGACCAGGCCCTGAGCATCCGATGGTTCATCGGATCTCCTCGTGGTAGTCCTCCTCCACGTTCACCTGCCAGACGTCATGGCGGTCGGTGATGTCGTCGGCCATTACGTTCTCGACGGTAAGCATGGCTGTAAGCATCGAGTGATCTTGATTGTTGTAGCGATGCATGCCGTTCCGGCCCACTGGGTAGACGTTGGTTGCGTACTCAGCCAACCAGTCCCGGACAGCGTTGACGTTGTTCTGGTAGTGAGCGTCGTACATCGGATAGGCCTTAGGCATCCTGACCACGTACCCGGCCTCCACCCGGCTCGGGTCCAACAGGCCCAGTCGGGCCATTTCGGCTTTGCCTAACTCGACAAGGTCGGCGTCATTGGATGTCCAGAGGTGGTCGCCCTCGGTCACGAAGTACTCGAGCCCCAGGCAGGTTCGTCCGTCCTTGACTAGGTGCGGTGACCACTGGCCGAAATTCTGGATTCGACCGACCTCGACGTCGGGGGCATGTACGTAGATCCAGTTATCTTCGAAGCCGTCATCCCACGGCACAACCAAAGCCACGGTGAGGAAGTCGCGAAATCCCAGACCGTCGGCTGCCCTCTGGACATCGGCGGGCGGCGGCGGGTCCATTGCTCTGATGAGGTGAGGGAGGGGCATCGACGAGATGACGTCGCTTGCTTCCATGACGACCGACCCTTCGGGACCCAGAGCCTCGACCTCGAAAGCCCGCCCGTCTCCGTGGCCGATCCGTAGGACAGGACAGGACAGGAGCACGGTTGAGCCTTGATCCTCTACTAGTTCAGCACAGCGCTCCCACATCATTCCGGGGCCGTAGCGTGGGTACTCGAACTCCTCGATGAGGCTGGTTACGTCGGTTTGGTTTCGGCGGGGCATCATGGAGTTAACGACGGCCCGCAGGAGCGAAAGGTTCTTGATTCGCTGGGCCGCCCAGTCTGCCTGGAGCTCGGTTCCCGGGACCCCCCACACCTTCTCCGTGTAGGTCTTGAAGAACGTCCTGTAGAGACGCCAACCGAACCGACTGGCTACCCACCCCTCGAAGTGGGTTTGGTCTTTCGGTGGCCGTACTCGAACCCACAAGTACGACAGGACGCAACGTATGGCCTCGATCGGTCCAAGGTTCCGAAGGGCGTTCATGGCCCGCAGCGGATAGTCGTAGAATCGACCCTTATAGAAGATCCGGCTCATTCTGGGGCGGACAAGGAAGTCTTCCGGCTCGAGGATCTCGTGCCAGAGGTCTGAAACCACCCGGACCTTTGTGAAGAATCGGTGACCACCGATGTCGAAACGCCACCCGTCGCGAACGGCGGTACGGCTAATACCGCCGACCACGTCGTCGGCCTCCAGCACGGTGGAGACTACGCCGGCCTTCCCGAACTGGTAAGCGGCGGTCAGGCCGGCCGGACCGGCGCCGATTATCACGGGCCGGATCGTTCTCGCCGGCGGGAACCGCTGGTGGTCGGTCGTGGTGGGTTCGGAGGAGGCGTCCATTGTCGGGCTGGTCGGCGTGGCGGCATCTGAGAAGAACGCCGCCTGAGACTGAACGAGCGTACCGGTCGGCCAAGGCCCTGACGGTACGCTCGGCCGCGTGGGCATCGGGGATGGAGACCGCTCGGCGGTGACACCCGGCCTGCTCCTTGTGGCGGTAGCCGCGGTGGCTGTGGGGCTGGTCCTACGCTTTGTGGCCCTGTCGCCCATGTGGCTGGACGAGGCCATCTCGGCATCGTTGGCTGATCAGGTTGGAATCGGTTGGTCAGCGCTGGTGGACGCTCTTCGGCACGACGGGCATCCGCCTCTGTATTACGTGCTGCTGGGGGGGTGGGCGGACGTGTTCGGGACTACCGATGCCGCCCTCCGGGCATTTTCAGGTGTGCTGGGAGTCCTCTCGCTGCCGCTGGGGTGGTTGGTGGCTCGACGGCACCTGGATCGGCGCGGATCAGTGATGATGATGGCCGTCTTGGCGTCTAGCCCGTTCGCCGTGCGGTACGCCACTGAGGTCCGGATGTATGCCCTTCTGTTGGTGCTTCTCCTCATGCTGCATCTAGTGGTGGCGCGGGCTTGGGAACGACCGTCGACGGGTCGTGCGGGGGTGGTGGCTGTCGTGGTGGCCGCCATGCTGCTGACCCACTATTGGTCGTTGTTCGCGGTGGCAGTCCTGGGAATCGGGACGTTGGCGGCGCGTCGTGTCGACCGACGTCGCGGAAACCACCTCCTCGGGGGCGTGGCGGCCGGGTGTCTGGCCTTCGTCCCATGGATCCCGATCTTGATCGACCAGATGGCCCACACCGGGACCCCGTGGTCGCCAGCGCCCCGTCCTACGGTGGTGGTCGCCCTCATGCTGGAGGCCTACGGGGGAGGACGGGGGGCTGAGGCACTCTTAGTCGTGGTTGCCCTCAGCGTGCTGCTGGCTCTGGGTCTGGGAAGTCGTGAGGGTCCCACTGGATCGACGCTGGGCCTGACAAACCTCCGATGGCTGAAAGTGGTCGTTGTTGCCGGTTCGGCCACCATGCTCCTGGGAGCGGTGGTGAGTCTGGTCACCGACACGGCGTTCCAGGGTCGATACGGGGTGTTCGCCCTTGTCCCGCTGCTTCTGGCATGTGTGGTCGGACTGCAGCGGATGACTCCACGTGCGTCGGTGCTGGCCCTAGCCGTATTGGTTCTTTTATCGGGGGTGTCGGTAGCCCGCGAGTTGTCCCGGGACCGGACCCAGATCGGAGAGATCGCTGATGTCGTCAGGGCGGAAGGATCCACGGGGGATCTCGTGGTTTTCTGTCCGGACCAGTTGGCGCCCGCTGGAAGCCGTCTGCTGGCCGATGACTTCATCACTCGGTCCTACCCGACGCTTGATGACGGCCAACGGGTCGACTGGGTGGACTATGCCCAGCGAAACGCCGACGTCGATGTTGACGCGGTAGCCGATGCCGTTGCCGCGGAGGCCGCATGGTCCGAGAACGTCTGGTTGGCATGGATGGACGGCTACGTGACTTTCGAGGGGCAGTGTCCCCGGCTTCGGTTGGCACTTGCCGAGCGGTTGGGTCGTCCGGTCAAGGCAGTCCATGCGGATGCTGACGCATTCGACGACGCGGCCAACCTTTCGAGGTTCCCGGGGGGATCGTGAGCCGACAGGGGATCAGGGACGCCTTGGTGGTAGTCCTCCCGGCGTGGGTGGCTGCCCGGCTCCTGGTCGGGGCGGGCTGGTTGGTGGCCGAGCTGCTGGTCGATGGCGATGAGCCCCGTGCGCTCGGTCGTGGGCTGTTGGCTTGGGATGGGGACTGGTACCGGTCCCTCATGGTCCATGGGTACGAGGGGATGCCCCTGGAGAGTGTCCGCTTCTTTCCGGGCTACGTCTTCCTCTCCCGGGCGGTTGATGCCGTCTTGCCGGGAGGTCAGGTGACGGCGTTGCTGGTGGTGGCCAACCTGGGAACGCTCGTGGCGATGGTCTTGTTGCACCGGTTGGTCCTCGTGGAGTCATTCGACGTCGGTGTGGCTAGGCGGGCGGTCTGGGCTCTGGCGTTGTTTCCGCCTGCCTTTGTTCTGGTGTGGGCGTACTCCGAGGGGCCCTTCCTGGCAATGGTGGTCGGGTGTCTACTATTGCTCCGGAGGGAACGCTGGTGGGAGGCGGCCCTGCTAGCCGCCGGGGCCGCGCTCGTGCGTCCGACTGGGGCGCTCCTGGTGGTACCGGCTCTCTGTGCCGTAGCCCGACCTTCGGCTACCGCCCGCGGGTTGCTTGGTAGAGGAGCTGCCGTGGTGGCCGGCCCGCTCGCTGCGGGGGGATATGTGCTCTGGGCGTCAGTCCACTTCGACGAGCCTTTCGCCCCGTTGACCGTGCAGCGCCGACTGCGTGGTGATCCCGTGGATCCGGTCCGGCGACTGTGGGAGGGGTTGGGTGAGTTGTCCGGGCCTGAAGCGCTGGGCGACGGTCTGCATATCATGGCGGTGGCTGTCCTGATAGTGGTCCTCGTGGTACTAGCCAGGTCGTGGCCTCTGCGCTACGGGGCTTTTGCAGGGTCTTGCTTGGTGGTGGCCTTGGCCGCCGACAACCTCAATAGCCTCGAGCGTTACAGCCTTAATGGAGTACCCATCGTCCTCGGTGTGGCCACCATTGCAGGTCATCGGCGCCTGGGTGGATTGGTACCCCTCGCCTCGGGGTTGGCGCTGGTGGCGCTGTCGGCAGCTGCATGGTCCGGTTCCTACGTGCCCTGAAAACGCGGAAACGGCCCCGAGTAGCCTCCCGGCGAACCGGTTAACTTCTCGGAGCCGCTCCGACGTCCCGCTACCAGATGTCCGGTACCGGCGGGTGTCTCGTCCGGTCGGTCCGACTCGTCGCCCTAAGGCTCCTCATCGCACCGCCCGACCTCGACACCCTGTGCCGGTGGCCGAACCGTTGGTTCCGTCCCCGAAGGGGCGGGCCATCGTGGTTGCGGTCCTCCCCGAACACGCTTCGGGGGCTTCGCCAGGGTCCCGTTCCTCCATCCGGCACCTGAGCCGAAGCTCCTGTGCCCTCTGGTGGATCGGTGCCATCCGGTTCCGTATCCCCTCGCCGTGTTCGGCGTGAGCGCATCATGGCCTCGGATGGCACGGCGGTCAACCTGAATCGGGCTTTTCCCCATGATCTAGATGATTTCCCCAGATGGATCGATAGACATCCACAACTTCATCCACAGAATGGCGGTGGAGGCGGGCGATTAGTGGTTCAGGTAACCAGTCCGGCTCCGGCCAAGAGGGCACCGAGAGCGGCCAGGAAGCCGATCCCACCGCTGACGCCGCGTAGGGCCGGTGATCGCGTGGTTGTGTGTACGGCGGCGGCGGCTCCCGACGTCCCGACTAGGAAGAGCTTGACGAGCATGGTGGCGAGATAACCGTCGGACCGGTTGGATAGACCTACCTCGGTGAGACTCCAGACGCCGGTCGTGACCGCCAGAGCGAAACAGGGCCAAGCCACCCTTCCGAAGCGAATGGCTGCCATCCGGGGAGCATCGGGTCCAAGGCTCCGGAGGACCCCCAGGAGGCCAAGCATCAGGATCTGCCCACCGATCCAGCCAGCTACCCCTAGTAGGTGTAGGAAGGTCCGGACGGTATCAAGGGTCAAGGCGGCGAAGGACGAGACTGTCGCGATGAAGGAGAGGTGGGTGCTCATAGGCAGAGTCTGCCGTCGCCTTGTCCGATCAGGTTGGCCATTGGTCCCGTTCGACGAGGACTGAGCGCAGCGCTGACGGCCGATCGGTCATGAGGCCGTCGACTCCAAGGTCCAGGAGTCGGTGCATATCGGGGGGCTCATCGATGGTCCATACGTGGACCTGCAGGCCACGCTGGTGGGCGTGATTCACGAAACGCCGATCGACCACCGGGATGCCGGACTGGCGAACCGGTACCTGAAGGCAGTTCATGCCAGTGGGCGTGGGCGCTAGCCCGAGGCTGGCCAGACGGAATCGGGCGGCGTCCAGTGGCCCCGCCGAGGTGCAGAGGCCTGGGCCAAGAAGTCGACGACACTGCGTCAGGCGCCTACCGGAAAATGAGCCGATACAGACTCGGTTAAGAGCCTCATGGCGTTGGATGGTCTCGACGAGGGGGCCCACGACCCGATCGTCTTTGGGATCGATGTTGATGCAAGTTTCAGGGAAGGTGTCGAAGAGTTCGTCCAAAGTGGGAATGTGCTCCACGCCGCTGATCCGTGCTTGGGCTACCTCGGCGGCCGTACATTCCGAGATGACACCGGACCGATCGGTCACTCGGTCCAGCGAGTCATCGTGGAAGGCCAGGATGACTCCGTCAGCGGTGAGGTGGACGTCGGTCTCGAGGTAGCGGTAGCCAAGGGAGACAGCGTGGGCGAAGGCAGCCAGGCTGTTTTCCGGATGCTCCTCGGCACCACCCCGGTGGGCGAAGGCCAGTGGCCCGGGGTGGTTCAGGTAGGAGTGGAGTCGGGCAGTCTGCATGAATCACAGGGTAGGTGGCGATGGCGTGTCGGTAGCCTGATGGGATGGCTCGTAGGACCAAGATCATTGCCACCATTGGACCCGCGTCGGACAACGAGGAGACCCTCCGCGACCTGATCAGGGCGGGAATGGACGTGGCTCGACTGGGTCTGGCCCACAACACGATCGACGAGGCGGCCGAGCGGATGGCGAGAATCCGTCGTATAGCCGCTTTGGAGGGCCGCTACGTCGGGATTCTCGTGGACCTTCCTGGTCCCAAGGTGCGCGCCGCGTCGTTTGGTGAGGAGGCGGTCGTCATCATTGAGGATTCGCAGGTGTCCCTCCGTGCCGGGGACCGGGCCAGTACGGCAAGCGACATCGAGGTTGACTACGAGGGCTTGCTAACCGACGTGGAAATCGGCGACCGGTTGAGCATGGGCGACGGTCGGGTGATCTTGGAGGTCCAGGCGGTGGAGGGCGATCGGGTCTCGGCCCGGGTTGCCCACGGAGGCGTTCTGACCGGGAGCCCTGGGTTACACATCCCCTCGGATCGCCTGTCGATGCGGGCTCCCACCGACGAGGACCTGGTCGCAGTGGAACACTTTGTGGAACTCGGAGCGGACATGATCGCCGTCTCCTTCGTCAGGTCGGCCGAGGACCTGGTCCGGGTGCCTGTGGAACCCCACCCGGCGGGTCCGATAGTGGTGGCCAAGATCGAGACGCGTGCCGCCATTCAGGACTTGCCGGCCATAATCGAGGCCTCCGGTGCGGTGATGGTGGCCCGTGGCGACCTGGGAAGCGAGTGCAGCATCGAGGAACTCCCGATCCTCCAGAAGGAGATCATTCGTCAGTGCATCGCTCTCGGCCGGCCGGCCATCACGGCGACACAGATGCTCGAGACTATGGTTGCCAATCCGGAACCCACGCGTGCTGAGGCCTCCGACGTGGCCAACGCCGTCTGGGACGGATCGAGTGCGGTGATGCTCTCTGGGGAGACTGCCATCGGCGTGGATCCGGTGAACGTGGTGGCCACCATGTCACGTATCGCCGAGCGGGCGGATGAGGCATTCGACCACCGGGGCTGGACGTCAGAGTTGTCCGACCTTCGGATGACCGACACCGAGGACCCGGACTCGTCGATCACCGACGCTATGACACAGGCCACCGCCCGTGCCGTGGACGAGTTAGGGATCGGCACGATCCTCTGCGTGTCAGGGAGTGGGTTCACGGTCCGGTCGATGGCCCGGTTCCGGCCGGCGGCCCACATCGTGGGCCTGAGTGCCGACGAACGGACAGTCCGGCAGTTGACGCTGAGCTGGGGGACTGAACCGATTCACTTGCCCGAACAGGGACACCTGGACGATCGGGTCTCCGCGGCGCTTGAAGTAGCCCGGAACCGGGGTGCGGTCCAGGCTGGGGAGTTGGTGGGCGTCTTGGCGGGCACCGATGCGAAGTCCCGCTCCACCAACGCCCTACGGATCGAACGGGTTCCCGAGGCCTGATCCCAGCGTCAACGACTCCCCGGAAGACTCTCAGCAGTTCGGGTTGAGGTCAGCGGGAATCTGGACGACTTGTCCGAACAAGCTGCACGAGCATTCCGCCGCACAGTCAGCCAAGGAGACCCGCTGGCTCCAGAGACCTACGGCCAGGGCGGCTAGGACGACGACGACGAGGCTCCGGAGCACGAGCCGTCGGATGATACGGGCAGCCAGGACCAACAGGACGACGATGGCGACGATGGCGACGATGGCAGCTGTCCGCAGAAATGACGGGTCGATCCACGCAGGGAGTTCCACGACCTCAGGCAACCGATCGGCCACGGAATCGAGGCGTTCGGTCAGGCGATCCTGCAGTGATTCCGTCGGTAAGACCCCGGTCGTCATGGAGGCGACATAGGTGGTGCCCGTGGTCATCGTGCGAGGGTACCCACGGGTACTTCGAAGGTCAGGTCATCTGGCGGAGTGGCGCTATTCTCGGCGGGGTGACCGAACCCTCCACTGGCGATCATCCTGTGACACTGACCGGTTCAGGCCCACCGGAGACGGTGCTGGGTCCGGAGGACCCGGCGTCCGACGAAGCGTTAGTCGACGCGCTTTCCCAGCCTGCCAGCGACGGTCGGAGAGATGCGGTGGCGGCCGTCGTTGCCGACTGGCCCCACCATCTGGATGGCTGGGCCCGGCTTGGCGACCTCGGGCGTGATTCAATGGAGTCCTACGCTGCCTATCGGGTTGGCTATCACCGGGGCCTCGACCGGCTTCGACAGAGCGGCTGGCGTGGATCGGGGTATGTCCGCTGGCAGCATCCGACGAATCGAGGATTCCTCCGTTCGCTGGCCGGTCTGGCCCGCATCGCCGCTCGGATCGGTGAAGAGGACGAGGCGGAACGCTGTGAGTTGTTCTTGCTCCAACTGGACCCGGAGTGGTCGCGCACCCAGCTCGAGGAGTCGACCTGACCCGGGAACATCGACCCCAGACAGCGTTGCCGGTGGTGGCCCCCTTTTCGGGGGCAGTCCTAACAGGTGGTGCCAGTCGGCGAATGGGTCGAGATAAGGCTCTCCTGCGGATTTCGGGTAGCGCTCTAGCGGTGGTGGTGGTAGAAGCGATAGTCGCCGCAGGAGCGGATCGGGTAGTGGCCATTGGTGGTGATCGGACGGCGCTGAACGCGGAGGGATTGACGGTGGTGGCCGACAGGTATCCCGGTGAGGGTCCGCTAGGGGGCATCCTGACTGCGCTGGGCCACTTCGAGCATTCGACCCGGCCCGTGGCGGTGCTGGCCTGTGACTTGCCGGGGGCCGACCCTAGGAACGTGGCAGTGGCCGTAGAGGCTCTGGACGGCCTTGACGGCCCAGCGGTGGCGGTACCAGTGGTGGACGGCCGCCGTCAGTGGATGCACGCTTCTTGGACGCCGGCGACAGCCTCTCTCCTGTCGGCTGCTTACGTGGGTGGTGAGCGGGCGCCATGGCGTGCCGCCGAGGTCTTGGTCCGCAGTGGCCTCCGGATCTTGGAGGTGGATGGACCGGTACCCACCGGGTTTCGAGACGTCGATCAGCCGTCGGACTTGTCGTCGGGTCGTTCGTTCGACGGGATTCTCGAGGACCCTGCCGATCTGGACACTGGCCGGTAGGGTCGGATGACAGCCCGGTAATCTGGGACGTGTCGGGGAGGACCCGCCGAAAGTGGACCTGCTGATCTGGCGGGTCGAGGGAGCACCTATGACCGAAGGCCTGGCGGTTCCCGAGGTGGACGTTGACGACCTCCACAAAATGCTCGCCGGGGGAGCGACGCTTCTTGATGTCCGGGAGCCCGACGAGGTGGATGAGGTCCGGGTGCCGGGTGGGCTTCGGATCCCCCTCCAGTCCCTACCTGAGCGGTTGGATGAGATCCCATCGCCGGGCAGTCTCTATGTGATCTGCGCGGTAGGTGGCCGAAGTCAGGCCGCTGTCGAGTTCCTTCGGGATAATGGAATCGATGCGGTGAACGTCACCGGTGGAACCAACGCCTGGGTGGCCGCTGAGTTCCCGACTGAATCCGGTCCGGTCGACGGAGCGGGCTCCTGAACGGGAGCGTGCCGGTGGACTTTCGACTGGTCACCGATCAAGTGGAGTTCGAGGCGTTACTCGACGTCTTGATCACCGAAAAGCGGATCGCCGTGGACACGGAGTTCCACCGGGAGAAAACCTACTTCCCGAAGGTGGCCATGGTTCAGGTGGCATGGGCGAACGGGTTAGTGCTGATTGACCCTCTCGAGGTCGACCTGCTGCCCATGGCCCGCCTACTCGAATCCGAAGTACTGGTCGTGATGCACGCCGCGGGTCAGGATCTAGAGGTCTTCGATCGGGCGTGTGAGACCGTACCGATCAACCTCTTCGACACCCAGTTGGCTGCCGGATTCACTGGCTTATCGTCGCCGTCATTGGCCTTGCTGCATGAGCGAGAACTGGGTCTGCAGCTCCCTAAAGGAGACCGTCTGACCGACTGGTTGGCCCGTCCTCTGACCGACTCGCAGTTGAACTATGCGGCGTCCGACGTGGCGTACCTGCTCGAGATACACGACCGGCTGGTTCGTCGCTTGACGGACGACGGTCGGCTGGCATGGGCCGAACAGGAGTGCGTCGAGATGCTGGCCCGGGAGCGGGGAAGGCGTCGACCTGAGGACGCTTGGATGCGCATCAAGGAGGCTCGACAGCTCCGTGGTCGTGCCCGGGACGTGGTCCGCTCGGTGGCGGCGTGGCGGGAGCGGCGGGCGGCCGAGGTCGACCAGCCAGTACGACACGTGGTTCCCGATCTGGGTGTAGTGGCGGTGGCCCAGCGGGCGCCGCGAACCGTCGACGAACTCCGGAAGGTGCGGGGACTGGACGGACGGCACTACAAGGGAGCAGTGGCCGAAGGTCTGCTGGGTGCGGTGGCGGCGGCGGATGACCTTCCGCCACTGGAAGCCGGGGCATCGCGTCGCGATAACGGCAATGACGTCCGGGCCGCGGTAACTCTCGTTACGGCTTGGGTGGCCCAGCTATCACGAGACATCAACCTGGATCCGACGCTGGTCGGTACCCGGAGCGACATCGAGGACCTAGTCAGAGGGGTACCTGGTGCCAAGATGACTACTGGGTGGCGCCACCAGGTGGTGGGCGGTCCGGTGGACGACTTGCTGAGTGGTCGGGCTGCGCTGGCCTTCGACGGTCGTGGTGGCCTGCTGTTGGAACCGCGTCACGCCTGAACAAGGACACACTCTGGCCCCTCCCCATACAAGGGAGTGGTCCTCGGTAGGATAGGTGGTCAGCCGGTTCGCCCTGAGATCACCACCATTGGCGCCGACCGGGCGGGAACAGAGACGAGATACGCCGATGACCAATCGGGAGGTTGCCCGGTGAAGAAAGGTCGACATCGCCGCTACGAGGAAGCGCGGGCGCTGAAGCAGAACCAGGACCTGGACCTGGATTCCATCTTCGACAGCCTTGAGGTGAGTGAGCGAGACGAGAACGAGGGGTCCCCGGCATTCGACGCGTGGGCCGACGAGTACGACGACGAGACTGAGGATGTAGCCGAGGAGACGGCCGAGTCGGCCTGATTCAGATGCCTTCGGCGGTATTGGTCAGCCGCCGGTTTCGTCCAAGATCTCGTCGAGTTTGAGGATGTCGTCGGCCGACAGCATCCCGATGAAGGCACCCTCGGAATCGGTGACCGCGAGGATGTCTACGTTGGCCTGCTCCATGGCGACGGTGGCATCTCGTAGAGACCAGTTGGGCCGTGCCGCAGGCAGGTCAACGTTCAACAGGTCACCTACAGCGGTGTCGTCCCATGCTGAGCGTTCGATGCCAGATACCTCGCTGAGGCTGATCATTCCTCGATAGTTAATGCCGTCCACCACGGCCACCGATCGTTCGCGTCTGCCAAGGACGTGCAGGTACATGAACTCGGCGACCGTGGCGTCCGGTGGCACGGTCAGGACGTCGGTGTTCAGGGCCGAAGTCACGGGCAGGGTGAACCGCCGTTCGAGGTGACCCAGTCGAACCGAGTGCTGGTGCTCGGCGACCGACGACTTTCCGGCTACCAATTGACTGACTGCCGCGGCGACCAATGCTGGGACGACGAAAGAGCCCCCTGTTGACTCGGCCACGAACATCACCGCCGAGATGGGAGCCCGATAGCCGGCGCCTAGGAAGGCGGCTAGACCGAGAGTTGGGTAAAGGCCTGGCCGATCGGATTCGAGCATGGCGCCCGTGAACTGCCCAATGATGACACCCTGAACGGCAAGGGGAATGAATAGTCCACCCACTCCGCCGGCAGCCAGCGTCACGATGGTCGCAGCTATACGCAGACCGAAGAGCATGGCGATGAGCCCCAGACCTTGTCCGGGTTTGACTACCCACTCCATGGCCTTGAACCCGGGCCCGATGGTGAGGGGAGCATCGAAGGCCAGGTCTGCAACCAGGGCCAGCCCAGCCAGGGCGAATCCACCCATGAGGACCCGTGGGACGAAGGCGGGGGTCTTGGACTGGGTTTTGGCCCATCGGACCAACCAGGCCATAAAGCGACCACCGAGACCGGCGAAGATGCCCAGGAGGAGGGCACCGAATACGTCGCCCACTTCGACAGCGGTGAAGAGCGTCGCCAGGTCGGCGGAATCGAACCACACCACGTCGGTGTCAGCCTTGATGGCCAACTGCTTTATGTTCAAGCCGATCCTATTTTGGGGATCGTTTAGGAACGGGATGACGGCCTCGTGGCCGATGAGGTTGATGTACGTGACGTAACTGGTGGCCGAGGCCAACAAGGATGGAAGGAGGGCTCGTCGGTTTACATCATCCCGGTAGGGGGCCTCTAGCGCGAACAGGACGCCGGTAGCAGGGGCCTTGAACACAGCGGCCACGCCGGCCGCTGCGCCGGCGGTAAGGAGGATCTTGACGTCCTCCCGCCGGAGCCAGCGGTGGAAGCGATCTCGAATACCGAGGCCAATCGTGGAACCGGCGTAGATGGACGGCCCCTCCAGGCCGAGGGCCCCACCCATCCCGATGGTCGTGATGCCGGCCAACAGCTTGATGGGGAGATCCCGTAGGGGAAGCCTTGGGGTGCGGTCGTGGAACGCCTTGTTGAATTCGTCGGACGTCCCGGCCCCGAGTCGGCGCCCCGGATAGCGGAGAATCAACGCTGCTAACAGGAGTCCGACACCGGGGGCGATGGCAACCTGCCACAGCGGTCGATGGAGGATTCGCTCCAGAATCAGGCTGGCCGATATGTACTCAAACCCCGCAATGAGGATGGCCACCAATGCGCCGGTGAGGATGGAGAGGGCCAGAACTGGGGTGTCGCCACGAGTGGCGATGTTCCGGAGCCATTTCACGGCGTTCTTCCTACACCCTCGGACCCGGGGTTCCTCCGACTAGAGGGGTGCTGGCGATCAGAGACGGGCGGTTGGTCCCCGGTGTGGGCCCGTCCTGAGTTGGATTCATCGGGCAGACTGAGGAGATGTCCGCCTCGTTCGTCAGGATCCTGGTCGGCCGTATCCGAGGTGAGGACCCCCTGGTGCGTGACCTGAAGGCTGTTTTGGGTCGGGGTCGGGTTGAGATCGGCCCAGCAGCTTTGAACCTCTACAGCCATGACGCTTCGGTGACCCGGGGAGGGCATGCCGGGATCGTGTGCTTCCCGGAGAACACGGCCGAAGTGTCGGCGTGTGTAGCCACTGCAGCTCGCCACGGGCGACCGTTCGTTCCGCGGGGGGCGGGCACGGGTCTATCTGGAGGGGCGGTGCCGTGCGACGAGCCGGTCATGGTGGTGACGACCCGGATGGACGCCATTCATGAGGTGGACGTGGAGCGTCGTCTCGCATGGGTTGGGCCCGGCGTCGTGAACCTCGATCTCTCGCTCTATCTGGAGGGAACAGGGCTGCACTTCGCGCCTGACCCGTCCAGCCAGCAGGCTTGCACTATCGGTGGCAACGTTGCCAACAATGCCGGAGGACCTCACTGCCTCTTGTACGGCGTGACGAGCGCCCACGTGCTTGCCGTAGAGGTGGTCCTTCCAGACGGCGAGGTGGTGGTCATCGGAGCCGAGGAGGGTCGCGCGGCAGGTTACGACTTGCGGGGTGCGTTCGTCGGTGGTGAGGGAACTCTCGGGATTGCCACAAGTATCTGCGTCCGACTCACCGAGGACCCGCCAGAGGTGGCGACCCTACTTTTGGATTTCGAACGCGTACAGGGTGCGGCTGACACGGTCACGGCGGTGATAGCCGACGGAATTGTGCCCGCTGCCCTGGAGATCATGGACCAGCGGGTGGTGGAGGCCGTCGAACCATTCGTAAAGGCCGGCTATCCGATAGATGCCGCTGCGGTTTTGATCGTAGAACTGGACGGGATGTCGGCCGGGATTGCCGCTGCCACCGCTCGCATCGAGGCCATCGGGATGGCAAATGGGGCACGTAACGTCCGGGTAGCTGCGACCGAGGACGAACGGGCGCGGATTTGGAAGGGTCGAAAGAGCGCATTCGGAGCTATCGCCGTGATCAAACCCGACTACTACCTGAACGACACGGTCATTCCTAGGACCCGTCTCGCCGAGGTTCTGACGCGGGTGTACGAGGTAGTCGCGGAGCGAGACCTGATCGTAATGAACGTGTTCCACGCCGGGGACGGAAATTTGCACCCCCTGATCGTCTACGACGCTCGTGAACCCGGGGTCATGGAGCGGGTGCTGGAGGCCGGAGAAGAGATCGTGAGGATCTCCGTGGAGGCCGGTGGTGTTCTGTCCGGCGAGCATGGCATCGGACTCGAGAAGAAGCGGTTCATGCCGCTCCAGTTCAGCCCGGCTGATCTCGAGGCTCAGGAACGGCTGCGACGGGCCTTCGACGTAGATGGGTTGGCCAACCCAGCGAAGGTGCTGCCGAGTGGCGCGAGTTGTGGACACGTGACCACCCTCGGGCAGGCGCCGGAGGGGACGTGGGTGTGATCGACCTGAGGGCCTTCCGGGACGACATCGGTAGGGCGGATCAGGTCTGCGTGCGTGGAGGTGGAACGCGCTGGGGTGTCGGCGGCGATGATGCTGGTGCTCGGTCTGTGTCGGCACCGGTGGGTATAGAGGCGTTCGAGCCGGCCGAGATGACGGTGACCGTCGGTGCGGGCACGACTATGGCTGCTCTCAGCGCAGCGCTGGCCGAACACGGTCAGGAGGTGGCCATCGACGGTCCCGCTGACTCCACGGTAGGTGGCGCCCTGATGGTCGGTCGGAATCCTCTGAGGCGGGGTCGGCTGGGCGAGGTGGCCGACGTTCTGTTGCAGGCCGACTGTGTCGGGGCTGATGGTGCTGTCTTCACGGCAGGCGGTCCCACGGTCAAGAACGTGACCGGCTACGACCTATGCAGGCTTCTCGTTGGCTCGTTGGGCACCCTGGCCCTCGTCGGGCGGGTGATTCTCCGGACCCGACCGTCCCCCGAGGCCTTCGCGTGGATGTCGGGAGCAGTGGGAACCTCAGAGGTGGTCGACGCGTTGTACCGCCCTGCCACGGTGTTGTGGGACGGGATAGCGACCACCGTCCGAGTTGAGGGGTACGGCGATGACGTGAACGAGGAGGTGGGGCGTCTGCAAATGCTCGGAATGGTCCCGACTGGGGAGCCGGTCCTACCGAGGGAGCGGGATCGCTGGACGGGAGTCCTACCAGTGGGTGGCATCCTGGAAGTAGGGGCCGGCGTGGTCCACCGACCGGATGCCCCCGAATCCGGCAAGGTCGCGATCGGTGTCCGGGCACTGGGGGAGCGGCTGCGGGACTCGTTTGATCCCACCCGCCGCCTCAATCCCGGACGGGACCCCCATCGGGTGCCGGCATGAGGATGCCCACCCGACTGGGGCTAGACGACGATTCGCTAGCGGCCTGTGTCAACTGCGGCCTGTGTTTGCCGCACTGCCCGACATACCGGGTGACCGGTGACGAACGACGATCCCCTCGAGGTCGGATCGCATTGATGCGGGCAGTGGAGTGGGAGGGCCTCGAACTGGACGAAGAGTGGCACGAGGCCATGGAGACCTGCGTCCAGTGTCTGGGCTGTATGACGGCCTGTCCCTCCGGGGTGCCCTACGGCGACCTAATCACTGCCACGAGGGCGGCGACCACCAAGATCCGCCCACCAGCTAGACGCCTCCGGTTCGGTCTCTGGATTCTTGGACATCCGCGTCTGCTGCGGTGGGGGAGTCGGGCCTTGGCCGTGATCCAGCGCCTCGGACTCATGAGACTGGTTCCCGCTTCGGTTGGTGGTGCTCTGCCCAGCCGCCTGCCGATTCGGTACCGGTCTCGTTCCCGGGCTCAGGAGGTCGGGGTGGTCGGGCAGGGCGAGGTCGTGCTCTTCACCGGCTGTGTGATGGATGCTTGGCAGCCTGAGATTCACGATGCCGTCGTACAGGTACTGGGTGCAATCCAGGTAACGGTTGAGCGGTCCGGCGACCAGTCGGGTTGTTGCGGTGCGTTGCACGGCCACGCAGGGATGATCGACGAGGAGCGTCACCATGCAGAACGAGTGGTTCACTCCATCGGAACAGATCGACCGGTCCTCGTCGACTCGGCGGGCTGCGGTGCGGCGCTCAAGGGCTACGGCGACCTATTGGCCACCCCAGAGGCCCGGGATTTCGCGGCACAGGTGGCCGACGTCCACGAGTGGTTGGCCGCTGACCCTCGGTTGGCTGCATTACAGGCAGCCATCGGATGCGCTAACCCCGGTGATAGGAACCCGGTGATCGTCCAGGACCCATGTCACCTCCGCCACGTTCAGGGCTGCCATGGCGCGGTCCGAGACGTCCTGGCGCCTCATGTACCCCTGGTGGAACTCGACGACGAGGGTCTGTGTTGCGGGGCCGGCGGTGCCTACTCCGTGCTCCAGCCTGCTTTGGCCACCGGCGCCCGGGAGCGCAAGGTGGCGGCCGTGGCCAGGGCTGCGAATCGGAGCGGCGCGACGACAGTGGTTAGCGCTAACCCCGGGTGCGCTATGTACCTGGCCGCAGCAGGGCTAGATGTTCGACATCCGATGGAGGTCCTGGCCCATGTGCTGGGCCTCGATGGAACGATCGAAGAGGGAGTCGACGGTGGCCGGTGAGTTCGAGGTGATCCGAGACCGACTCGAGGCCATTGCTGAGGAGTTGGCCGATCTGGCCATGGTCCGCCTCCGGGAGTCGATCGACGCAGGGGGTCACGAGTTTCCAGTGGACGAGAAGCGTCTGACCCGAGCCCGACGGGCCGTAGAGAAGGCGGTCCACCTTCTGGAGGAACAGGATGACTCGGACCAGTGAGGGTTTTCGGCGCCCCGATCGCCCTTGACCGGCGATGTGCCGTCGTGTCAGTTAGCGACCAAGGGGATTCGTATCCGGCCGTCATCCGGTCGGACCACCTCGAGTCGGTGCCCTGGGTCCACGGGTCCGTAGAGCGTTGTCCGCTGCCGAAGGGGCCGGCCCAACGGCTCTACCAGGGCATCGAGATCAGTCTGGGTGACCTGCTGGCCATGCTCGGCACCGGCAGCTCGGGAGATGTTCTCGTCCATGAGGGTGCCGCCTAGATCATTGACCCCGGCCTGTAGTAATTGCCGTACCCCGTCAAAGCCGATCTTCACCCAGGAGGATTGGATGTTGTCGATTGAACCGTCATATGCGATTCGGGCTACGGCGTGCACCAATAGATTCTCCCGGAACGTTGGGCCACGGCGAGCCTTCCTCTGGAGGTAGATGGGGGAGGCCATGTGCACGAACGGCAGGCCCACGAACTCGGTGAAACCCCCGGTCTCGTCCTGGAGGTCACGGCAGCGCAGCAGATGTCGAACCCAGTGTTCGGGACGTTCGATGGACCCGTACATCATCGTCACGTTGGATCGGATCCCAACGGCGTGCGCAGTCCGATGGGCCTCCAACCACTCATCCGTGGTGATCTTGTCGGGACACAGTTCCGCCCGCACCTCGTCGTCGAGGATCTCCGCTGCCGTGCCGGGTAACGAGCGGAGGCCCGCCTCTTGGGCCCGTCGGAGGTATTCAACCAGTGGTTCGTCCAGGCGTCGAGCACCTTCGGTGACCTCGAGGGCTGTGAAGCCGTGGACGTGGATGTCGGGGACGGCGTCCCGGACTGCCCTGATGACGTCGATGTAGTACTCGCCGTCAAAGTCAGGATGGATTCCTCCCTGGAGGCAGACCTCTGTGGCACCCATTCGAGCCGCCTCGGCTGTCCGGCCAGCAATCTCGTCCATCTCCAGCAAGTAGGGAGTACCCCGGAGATTCAACGACAACGGTCCCTTGGAGAACCCGCAGAACCGACACTTATAGGTGCAGACATTGGTGTAGTTGATATTGCGATTCGCCACCCAGGTCACATCTTCGCCGACCCGTCGCCGGCGCAACTCGTCGGCCACCTCAGCAACCGCGACGACCTCGGGACCACGCGATCCGAAGAGCGTCAGGAGCTCGTCGTGTCCGGCCCTTTGACCAGCGAGAACGCCGTCGAGCACTTCACGAAGTCGTCCATGGGCTTCCGATCGTCCGGGAACGAGGCCGACGGGACGGACGGGAGCGCCGGAATACCAAGCGGTGGACTCTGAACCGATCTGGCGGACTTCGGCGCCGTCCTCGTCGGAGATTGTTTCGATGACCTCGGGGAACACTGCGCCGGGGTCATCGCGGCCCAGTCCCTCAGAGTCGCTCCGGTCCATGACGGCAAACCGAAGGCCGGGGTCGAACCAGCGGCCGGGTTCCTGGACGTAGTCGGGGTAGGCGGTCAGGCGAGGGGCAAGAGTGCGGCCGCGACTTTCAGTCACCATTGTCAGGCGTTCCAGATCGGGCCACGGCCGCTCCGGGTTGACGTGGTCGGCGGTGATCGGCGAGATGCCGCCCCAATCATCAATACCGGCGTCCAACAGTATGCCGAAGTCGTCGGACAGGTTGGGCGGCGCCTGGAGGTGGACATCTGGGGGGAGGATCACGCGGGCCAAGGCGATGGCGTCCAGATACTCCTCAGGAGGACAGGCTGGGGCGTCGCGCATGGCCGTACCCGCCTTAGGTAGAAAGTTCTGGACGATCACCTCCTGGACGTGGCCGTATCGAAGGTGGGACGCGGCGATGGCCTCGAGAGCCTCGATCCTGTCCCGGCGTGTCTCGCCGATTCCGACGAGGATGCCGGTGGTGAACGGAATCGCCAGCTGGCCAGCGGCCTCCAGAGTGGCCAGTCGGCGGTCTGGCGCTTTGTCGGGGGCGCCCCGGTGGCAGTCCAAGTCCGGCACCAGGGACTCCAGCATCATGCCCTGTGATGGCGACACGGTCCGGAGCAGCGATAGCTCGTCTGCGGACAGGGCGCCAGCATTGGCATGTGGTAATAGCCCGGTCTCATCTAGGACGAGACGGGCCATCTTGGCCAGGTAGTCGATAGTGGAGGCGTAGTCACGTCGAGTCAGCCAGTCGGCGGCCACGGGGTATCGGATCTCCGGTCGTTCCCCCAGGGTGAACAGGGCCTCATGGCAGCCCGCCTCAGCGCCCCGCCTAGCGATGGCCAGGACCTCATCCGGCGTCAGGTAGGGGGCCTCTAGTCGCGCCGGGGGCTGGGCGAAGGTGCAGTATCCGCAACGATCCCGGCAGAGCATCGTCAGTGGAATGAACACCTTAGGGCTATAGGTGATCCGGTGGTCATGGTGGGCGTCCCGGACACGGCGAGCCTCCGCCCGTAGCTCGGGTCCCTTTGGGAGAGCAGCGGCCACTGGTGTCGGGGTCACAGGGTTCATCGGTTCGCCTTCTCGGGGGAGCGGCCCGGGCCGGGACGACTACGGATGTGGTGTGGGGTAACGAACTCATCGCAGAACGGGCACGACACGGCCTGGTCCAGTGGTGTCCCGCAGGCGTCGTGCACGAGCAGGGTCGGAGGACCGTCTGTGGCGTACCAGCGATCCCCCCAGTGCATGAGAGCCACCAGAGCTGGGGACAGGTCGGCACCCTTGGGGGTCAGCCGGTACTCGTGACGGACTGGACGATCCTGATACTGCACCCGGTGGACCATTCCCAGTTCTGTCAGTTTGTGGAGCCGATCTGTTAGGAGATTCCGGGCGATGCCAAGGTCCCGGTGTAGCGCCTCGAAACGGTGGACACCTCGGAACAGGTCCCTCAAGATGAGGAGGGTCCAACGGTCACCGACGGCTTCCAGGGTGGCGGCGATCGAACAGGTCGGGTCCAGGTGTGGAGTCCCAACCGCGGGCATTGCGTCATCGCTGGCCCGAGGCATCGCCGGACCCTAGCAGTCAGTTTCGATTTGCAACGGACCCTCTGTAGGTCGACGGCGTTAGTCGACGGGAGGTCAGAAGGAAGCGACCTTGGCCCTCAAGCTGTCGAGCAGATCATCGAAGGACGTCACGAAGGCGGCGACACCCTCGTCCTCAAGGACTCGGGCCACGTCATTCAGGTCGACACCGGCAGTGGTCAGGTCGCGGAGTGTGGCGTGAGCGGCCACTGGGTCGGCATCCACCGTCCGTGCCACTCTGCCGTGGTCCTCGAAGGCCTCGAGAGTGGCGTCGGGCAGAGTGTTGATCGTGTCGGGACCGATGAGCGAGTCAACGTAGAGGGTGTCGGAGTAGGCCGGGTTCTTGGTGGACGTCGAGGCCCAGAGGGGCCGCTGAACTCGCGCGCCACGAGAGGCCAAGGCCTCCCAGCGCTCTCCGCTGAACACCTGCCGAAACATCTCGTAGGCGACCTGGCCCTGGGCGACGGCGGCCCGGCCGCGCAAGGCCAACGCAAAGTCGCTTCCGATGGCATCGAGGCGTCGATCAATCTCGCTGTCTGTGCGACTGATGAAGAACGAGGCGACCGACGAGACATCCGACAGGTCGCCATCGCGGGCTTCTAGACCTGAGAGGTAGGCCTCCATGACTTCCGCGTAGCGAACCAACGAGAAGATCAGCGTCACGTTGACGCTGCGGCCCTCGGAGATCATCTGGTGGATGGCGGGAATTCCCTCTGTCGTGGCCGGAATCTTGACGTAGAGGTTGGGGCGACCGATTCGCTCGTCGAGGTCCCGGCCGGCGGCGATAGTGCCGTCGGTGTCGGAGGCCAGTGCCGGGTTGACCTCTACGGACACGTAACCATCCACGCCGCCAGATGCGTCGTGCACAGGTTGCATAATCTCAAGGGCATCCACGATGTCTCGAACGACCAGGGCCCAGTAACTGTCTTCGATGGTGGCGCCGTCAGTAACCAGACTCCGCAACTGATCGTCGTATGCGTCGGTACCCGTCATCGCCTTCTGGAATATCGATGGGTTGGAGGTGATTCCCCGAACACCGCGATCAATCCATCGACCGAGCTCGCCGGAGGTGATCCAGCCGCGACGAAGGTTGTCGAGCCACGGGCTCTGGCCCGCTTGGGCGTGTAGATCGTGGAGTCGGGTCATGACCACCTTCAGTTGAGGTTCACGTAGAAAGTAGATCTTCGGCAGCAGCGACCATGGCCTCGGGTGTGATGCCCAACTCGGCCATGACCCGGTTACCGGGGGCCGAAGCGCCGAATCGGTCGATGCCGATGCAACGGTCAGCCCAACGGTCCCAGCCGAAGGTCACCCCGGCCTCGATCGACACAGTGGGGATGTTGACGGGCAGGACCGAAGCCCGGTAGGCGCGGTCCTGAGCGGCAAAATCCTCCATGCACGGCATGGACACGACCCGAACCGAACGACCAGCCGCGGTCAGGGTGGCCGCGGCGTCCATAGCGACGGACACTTCACTACCCGTCCCGATGAGGATGATCTCCGGGGGATCCTCCGGATCGGCGAGGACGTAGCCACCGCGGGACACTGCGACGTGATCGTCAGTGCCGGGAAGAACTGGCACGTCTTGACGGGTCAGGAGCAGTGCGACGGGCCCGTCGCCGTCGACGATGGTGCGCCAGGCCCCGGCGGTCTCGTTGGCGTCCGCTGGGCGGATGACCCGGAGTTCGGGGATGGCTCGCAGCGCGGCAGCGTGCTCGACAGGCTGGTGGGTAGGCCCGTCCTCACCCACGCCCACGGAGTCGTGGCTCCAGACGAAGACGTTCCGAGCGCCCGAGAGGGCGGCCAAGCGTACAGCTCCGCGCATGTAGTCGCTGAACACGAGGAAGGTTCCGTTGACTGGCAGCATTCCGCCGTGGAGGGCCAGACCGTTGCAGATGGCACCCATAGCGTGCTCGCGGACGCCGAAGAAGAGTTGACGTCCCTCGGGGCATCCGGGCCCCTGTACCCCGTGGCCGGAGATGGTGGTACCCGTATTGCCGGTCAGGTCGGCGCCGCCACCGATCAGGCCGGGCACTACGTCAAGCAGAGCCTGCAGGCAGGCATTCCCAGCCTTACGGGTAGCCACGGAAGCACCCACCGCCCAGGAGGGCAGGTTCCCTTCCCAGCCAGGGATCCCACCGCCGGTCAACGCAGCGTCCCAAGCGGCGCGGTCGATCTCGGCGGTGGCCAGACGTTGTTCCCATTCAGCCCGGGCGTTGGCGCCACGTCGACCGGCAGCACGGTAGAGGTCGAGCACGTCGTCGGGGACGTGGAACGGCTCGTCGGGCAGGCCCATTCGCACCTTCGTCTGACTAATGCCGTCTTCGGTCAGGGAGTAGCCGTGTACCGCCGAGGTGTCGATGTCGGGGGAGGGATGGCCTATGTGGCTTCGAAGGACGACCAGCGAAGGCCGGTCGTCAGCGGCCATGGCCTCGCGGAGGCCGACCTCCATGGCGTCGAGGTCATCGGCCACCTCGCCCAGGTCCACGACGTGCCATCCATAGGCCCGGAAGCGGGCAGGAGCGTCGTCGGACAACGCTAGTTCGGTAGGCCCGTCGATTGTGACGTGGTTGTCGTCATAGACGACGATAAGCCGCCCAAGACCTAGGTGACCTGCCAACGAGGCCGCCTCGTGGCTGATGCCCTCTGCCAGGTCACCGTCGCCACAGATCACAAAGGTGTTGTGGTCACAGACGTCGGATCCGAAACGTGCCCGGAGGTTACGTTCGGCGATGGACATGCCAACGCCGTTGGCGATGCCCTGACCCAGTGGGCCAGTTGTGACCTCGACTCCCGCGGTGTGGCCGACCTCCGGATGGCCTGGCGTTGCCGAGCCCCATTGGCGGAAGTCGCGAAGGTCGTCCAGGGTCAGGCCGTGACCGGTTAGGTGGAGCATCGAATAGAGCAGGATCGATGCGTGGCCTGCCGAGAGAATGAAGCGGTCCCGGTCGGGCCAGGCGGGATCGGCTGCGTCGTACGAGAGCACCCGGGTCCACAGCACATGGGCCAGTGGTGCCAAGGCCATGGCGGTCCCCTGGTGGCCGGACTTGGCGGCGTGCGGGGCGTCCATGGCCAGCGAGCGCACGACGTCAATGGCTCGTTGCTCCGGAGCGTCCGTCATGAATCTCACCTTCGGCCGACTCAGGCCCTCCTGGAATGGAACGGACCGGACCCTAACCGCGCCCCTCGGTCGGCCCGATGACCGATCCGACGAGGAGGACCGAGGCCGTGAATCCGTGGAGGTGGTGGGTACCCCCCACAGGCCCGATCTCCCCAACGCAGGACATACCGGCCACTGCGGTGGTTCTCAGAGCGTCCACCATTAGTCCGGCGTCGTGGCCAGGAAGGCCGAACAGGTGGCTACCCCGACCATTGCAGGTGAAGGCGAGCGCGCCACCAGCCCGCTGGCCGGTGAGGCGGTCTTCCAGATCAGCCGTGGCGGCCTCAGCGTCCCGAACCTGGAACTGCACCGTGGTCCCGATGGGCACAGTGTCACCGACCGTCAGTGCCCCTGAGGGGTGATCGGCGCCCAAGATTGTCCGTATGAGGAAGTCGCCGGCACCGAAGGCCTCCAAGTGCTCGTCGATGACGATCCCGAGGTGGAGGCCGCGTCGGATCCGGGCGGCCGTCGTCTCATCAGCATTCGCGAGCAGGCCGGTAACCCGTTCGAGGGCCGGCCGTCCGGCCAGAGACCTAATGAGGGGTCCCTCGGCATCGGTCACCACCATCGGATCGCCTAGTGGACGGCAACCGGTTGCCACCACGGCCCGGGCATCGGTGTCGGCCGGAAGCACGATGGCGACCGCTCCATTACTGAAGGCCTCGTCGTTCAGAATCAGGTGGCTATTCCCGGGCCTAGAGACGGCCGATGCCAGGCCACCCACCAGAGTGAGATCGGGAGCCACCCCGGCAGCGAAGGTCGCAGCGTCGAAGGTGAATGGGTCGGCGATCAGGGCTACAGCCTGACCGGGCTCGACGTCGCCGGGCAGGGCTGGGGATTCCAGGCGCAGCGGGCGAACATCTTCGACGAGGGCGGTCCAGAGGACAATTGACGGACCCTTCTCGATCTCTTGTCGATGCGCCAGGGTGCCGCTGGCCGAACTCCCCAGTAGGACTGAGGGGGAGAGACCTTTCTTGATGGCTCGGGCGATCATGGGGGTGTGGGGGGCATGTGCTCCTGAGGTGAACATCACGGCCAGACCGGGTTGACCTCCCGTGTGTTCAAGACTCTGCCCGATCACTTCGGCCACAGCGATAGCGGAGTCGGGGTGCTGACTCACCGCGGTCGCATAGCGGGCAGTGGCGTGGTTCACGTCGTGGTTGCGGGTGGGTCCGAGGGTGGCAGGAGGGTGAACGGGACGACGGTAGTCGGGCCTCGGTCGACGCTGCAGCGGGCCTCCACGGTACCGAACTCCTCAAACTCCAATTCGGCACGCACGAGCCGGTAGCCGAATCGACCGGGCTCGACCGACAACGGTTGGACGTTGCGGGCGATCTGTTCGCCGTCCCTAGTGAAGACGACTTCCAAAACGCCTTGGCCGCTGTGGTCCTCCGGGCAGCAGACCACGATCGCCAAGTGAGGAGACCATGTCACCGGAGTCGGTGTAGGTGAAGCGGCACTGAACTGGATACCGGTGAGGTCAATATGGGTCGCTCCGCCGGCAACGGAACGGAGGTCGATGCCTTCGAAGAAGAGTGCGGCGAGTATCTGCATGGCACGAAGATACGGGCGTGACGGTGGTCTCGGTGGGACTTTCGGAAAGGGAGTATCTCGTCGCCAAATCATGTCGGAACGCCCTGTCGAAGCCGGGTGCGACCCGTAGCATGGCGACCCGTGAACCGGCGTCTAGTCCTGCCACTGACCCTCTTGACGGTCGCTGTCCTCGCGGGTCTGCAGGCCCAGCGAACCGACCGTGCCGCCGCGGCTACTCAGGTGGGGATCTCGGACACCGATAGTGCTCAGGTGGGCACGCCGTTGCTGTCGGTGCGTCGGATCCCCGAGTTTCTGCAGGCACCGACCGCTCATCGTCGGCTCCGGGAGGCGTTAGCCGAACCAGTGGCCGCCCTTCCACCCGGAACTTGTCTGTCCGTGGCCGAATACGGCCAGGATCTTTTCTCCGTCGATGCGGCGGCACCCATGGTGCCGGCTAGTGCGCAGAAATTGCTGACCGCTCTGGGGGCCCTGAAGGTGCTGGGCCCGGAAACGGTCTTGACCACTACGGTCGTCGTCGACGAGCCGCCGGTGGACGGTGTGGTCCGTGGTGATCTGTGGTTGGTGGGCGGTGGTGACCCGCTTCTCATGACGGCGCCCTACGCCGACCGGTTCGAAGATCCGATCGCCTGGTCAAACCTCGCCGATCTCGCCGACGACGTGGTTTCCGCCGGAATTCTTGAGGTAGAGGGGGCCGTGGTTGGCGATGAAGCGCGATACGACAGGATCCGATACCTCGGGACGTGGCCCGACCGGTTTAAGCCGGGCTGGTCGATCCAGTCGGGCCCACTGAGCGCACTCTCGGTTGATGACGGCTTCGTCAACTGGGATCCAGTGAACCCGGCCTCCTCGTTGAGCGTGCCGGCTGATGATCCGGCGATGTTGGCCGCCCGGTTGTTCGATGACCTGTTGGAGGAGCGTGGTGTGGTGATTCGGGGGCGTCCCGATTCAGGAACCGTGTCCGGTGTCGCGGAACAGCACACGGTGGCCAGTCTTGACTCCGCACCGGTCCGCGTCCTGGTGGAGCAGATGCTGGTGGAGAGTGACAACACCACTGCCGAGTTGCTGGTTAAGGAGATGGGGCGTACCGCCGCCGACCGTGGGACCACGGTTCGCGGCCTCTCGGTCCTGACCGCAGCGTTAGAGGCCGCTGGCCACCCGATCGACGGTGTGGTGCCTCACGATGGCAGTGGGCTGGATCCGGACAATCGCCTCACATGTGGCCTGTTGGCCAGCGTGCTGGACGACCGACACTTGGGAGCGAGTCTCGTGGAATCCCTTCCGGCGGCGGGAGACCGGGGGACCATGAAGAAGCGCTTCGCCGGTACTGCTGGCGAAGGTCGAGTCCGTGCCAAGACGGGAACACTCCGCGGAGTTACCAGCCTGGCCGGGGTGGTCGACACACCGGGTGGAAGGCGCCTGGCTTTCGCTCTGGTTAGCAACGGGGAGCTGCCGTACGAAATCCGTGAGCTCCATGAGGACCTGGTGTTGTCGATGCTCTCGTACCCGGCCGGTCCGGGGGTCGACCTCCTGTCGCCTCTTCCGGTGGTTGACTCACCGATACCGCAAACTTCAGGTGGTTGACGATGGGGGAGGTCCGGCGACTCCCAATGTTTCCACTGGGCACCGTTCTGCTTCCCTCGGGGTTTCTCCCGCTGCATCTCTTCGAGAAGCGGTATCGGCAGATGATTGTCGACCTATTGGAGGGTGACCGGGAGTTCGGTGTGGTGTTGATACGGCGGGGTAGTGAGGTCGGGGGTGGTGAAGAGCGTTGCGACGTCGGTACCAGGGCTCGGGTCTTGGAGGCGCGCGAGGCCCCGAACGGGCGTTGGTCCGTGGTAGCGGTTGGACTCCAGCGCCTGTACGTCCATAGGTGGCTTCCTGATGATCCGTACCCGTGGGCCGAGGTACGACCTATGCCGGACGCCCCCGGCCCTCCAGTGCCTGAGGTCGCGTACCGGAGGGTCGAAGGGTCGCTTCGGAGATTGCTGGCGGGCCTTGTGGAGTTGGGTGAGCCTGTAGCCGAGATGATGTTTGAGGTGGCCGATGACCCGGGTCTGGGAACACTCCAGTTGGCCGCGCTGGCCCCCATCGCGGTCCATGATCGGCAGCGATTGCTGGAGTGTGACCGGGCTACCGAACGCGTCCTCCTTCTGGAGGAGATGCTGGACGAGGCTCAGGAGATAGTCGATCTTCGTCTTGGTGGTTCCTGAGGACTCTATTCATGAGGGTTCACTTCCATGCCTAGCTTCCAAGGTGAGCCACGACCGGGCTTGATTCCTAGACCGCCGGTAGCGTTGCCACCCATGGCCCCCGATCGGACGTCAGGTGATCTTCCGGACCTGCTGCGCCGCTACGTGCGCCAGGAGACGGTGGATCCGCTTCGGAACCTGGGTCGTTTCCTTGGCCTCGGTATCGCCGGCTCGTTGATGACGGCGACCGGGGTGGTCCTGTTAGGCATAGGAGTCCTCCGGCTTCTTCAGGACTGGTCGGTACTGAATGGCTCTTGGTCTTGGGTTCCCTATCTGGCGGTGGCTTTGGCGCTTGGGATGATCGCTGTCCTTGCTGGGAGGCGCATCTCGGTCGGCTCATCGCTCGGCGAAGGGGCCGACCGGTGAGGGGAGAGAGCCGGATCACCCGTGAGGACCTGGAGGACGAACTCCGTACGACGGTGGGCTTGAGCGGCGAGTCCGTCGTTGAACGACGGTCATCGGTGGTCGCGGTGGTGGTTGTGGCGTCGGTGACGCTGGCGGCTGTGGCGTGGTACGTGGGTCGGAGTGCCGGTCTGCGTCGATCCACGGTTGTCGAGGTTCGTAGGATCTGATGACCCGACTTCCGGGGAGCCTGGGATCGGGTGTGCTGGGCAAAGCCATCAGGCGGGGCCTCTGGGGTGGCTCGCGTGCATGGCAGGTCGTTCTAGCGGTGGTGGTCCTGGTGCGTCTCGTTCGTGCGGTGGGTCGCCCCCAACCGATCGTCCTGACGGAGCGCCTTGACCTAGGCGAGGCTCTCGAAGTTCGACATCTACCAGTCCCCGACGGGACAGGCTTGAGGGATGGCGCAGGATCCGGCGTCGGCGTGAAGGCGGTAGAGGTGGGCTGATGCAGGTCGAGTTGCGGAATCCCAGCCGGACGATGGAGTTCGATGGACCTATGGCCGTCACGGCGCTCCTGGATCGACTCTCGCTGAATCGTGAGTCAGTGCTGGTGATCAGGGACGGGACGTTGGTTCCCGGTGACGCCATGCTGTCCGACGGCGACCACGTGGAGATTCGCTCTGTCATCTCAGGGGGAAGTTGGTGAAGTGTCGCGTCTGCCGGGAGCCGGCGATCATCGACATCCGGCGCCACAATGCCAACTTCTGCGTCGAGCACTTTCTGCGACTCTGTCGCGACCAGGTGGCCAAGGCCATTGATCGTCACGCGATGTTGAGGCCCACCGATCGGGTGCTGGTGGCCATCTCAGGGGGTAAGGACTCCCTGGCCCTGTGGGACATCCTGGTCGAATTGGGCTACGAGGCCGACGGTCTCTACCTTGGGCTGGGGATCGGCCACTACAGCACCTCCTCGGAGGGGTTCGCCCGTCGGTTCGCCGAGGAGCGAGACCTACGTCTCGAGGTGGTCGATTTGCAGGAGGATTACGGCTTCGACGTCCCCGAGGGGGCCCGTGCCGCGCGCCGTGTGCCCTGTAGTGCCTGTGGCCTGTCCAAGCGCCACCTGTTCGACGAGGCGGCCCGTCGCGGCGGGTACGACGCGGTGGCCACCGGGCACAACCTGGATGACGAGGCAGCGGTCCTGTTTGGGAACGTTCTGCACTGGCAGCAGGACTATCTGGGTCGCCAGCGACCCGTACTTCCGGCAGGCAATGGTTTCCCTCGGAAGGTGAAGCCACTGGTGCGTCTAGGGGAACGGGAAATGGCCGCTTACTGCGTGTTGCGGAGCATCGAGTACATGGTGGAGGAGTGTCCGATGGCAGTCGGCAACAAGCACCTCGGCTACAAGGAAGCGTTGAACGCCATAGAGGAACAGTCTCCTGGGTCCAAACACGCGTTCTATTTCGGTTTCCTGGATCGCGCAGTTGACCGATTCGGCGGAGCCTCTGAGGGAGATGGGACCGACGTCGGAACGTGCGTGCGGTGTGGGGCGCCGGCCGGTGGCGAAGTCTGTGCCTTCTGCCACCTTCTGGAGCGAGTTGGTGGTTTCCACCCCGACTACCACTCGGGGCCCACCAGTACTGGTAATCGGACATCGGTATCGCTCGCGCCCACCAGGGTTGGGGCGAGCGACGGGACGGCAGGAGTCCGACCGTGAACCGAGAATTCCTGGTGGGTGATCAGGTGTTACTGGTTGATCGCAAGCAGCGCCGCCACCTTGTGACTCTCGAGGCGGGCGCGGAGTTTCACTCTCATACGGGCGTGATCTGTCATGACGACATCTTGGGGTCTGACGAGGGCGTGGTTCTACGCTCCAGTCGCGGTTCGCTGTTCACCGCTTTTCGGCCCACCATGGCTGATTACATCCTGAAGATGCCTCGAGGGGCGCAGGTCATCTATCCGAAGGACCTGGGGCCCCTCCTGGTCTTGGCCGACGTGTTTCCAGGAGCCAGGATCCTCGAGTCAGGGGTGGGGTCAGGAGCACTGTCGATGACCCTGCTTCGAGCGGGTGCATATGTGACGGGACACGAGATTCGAGACGACTTTGCCGCCCGGGCCACGGCCAACGTGGAAACGATGCTGGGTGCGGAGGCCTTAGAGCGCTACGACGTCCGGATGCGTAACGCCTACGAGGGGATCGAGGGTGCCGATTACGACCGGGTGATTCTGGACCTCCCGGAGCCGTGGGAGGTGGTACCGCATGCGGCAGGTGCCCTCCATGTAGGTGGGGTCATCGTGGCGTACACGCCGAGTATCGTCCAAGCAACCAGATTTCGAACAGCGCTAGAAGAACATGGGTTCCGGTTTGCCGAGACCGTGGAGGTCCTCAATCGGACTTGGCACGTGGATGGTGATGCTGTTCGACCAGATCATCGGATGGTCGCCCACACCGCGTTCCTGACGCACGCCCGCCTTTTGGCCCCGTGACACGACCCGGCGACACTGGCCCGGGCCCCTTTCGCCGGGGAGCTAGTTGGCTGCTCCTGATCGTGGTCATGGCGGCCAGCGTGGTGGCTTGCAATTCAGGAAGCATTCCGAAGACCGTTTCCGTCAGGTACTCGGGGGATCCGGTTGAGGTCGGACCACCGCCGGTGGATCACGGGCTGACCGACCAACTTTCTGCTCGGCTGTTGGCCGCCACGGTGGGGGTGAGAGGCCTGGATTGTCCCCGGGCACAGGTCGGCACGGGTTTCGTGGTTGCCGGACATCTGGTTATTACTGCAGCACACGTGGTGGCTGGGATCGAAGCGCCTGTCCTCACGGTGGCTGGTGGTGAGCTGGCCAGCCGAGTAGTGGGCTTCGACCCGGTGGCTGACTTGGCCGTACTGCAGCCGGTGAATGACATTCACGGGCTTGCTCCGTTGGAGTTTGGCCAGCCAGTGGCCGGGTCGGTGGGCGCCATCCTCGTCCACGAGGCCGGCGGGCCCCGACTCGTGCCGGCGGGCCTCGAACAGCTCATCAGGGCGATCGGGGTCGACGTCTACGGCCGTCCTACTGACGGGCGGGATGCAATGATTCTTTCAGCGGGTGTCCTGACCGGGCATTCGGGGGCGGCCGTCGTTGATCACGCAGGAAGGGTGGTCGGCGTGACCTTCTCTCGGGCCCGCGGCGGTAGTCCGGTGGCCTACGCCGTGCAGGCCAGTGCAGTGACAAGCTTGATGGAACGCGCTGAGAACTCGCCGGAACCTGCGGGACCCTGCATCGACTAGGTGGATGTCGATTGGGTTGAGCCAGCTTTGTGATCGGAAAACGCTGAACGGACGGCCCGGAGGCCGCCCGTCTGGCTGCGATCGTGGGTATCGGGTCAGTCGACCTCGATGTAGATGCACTCCCCGGGACACTCTTCGGCCGATTCGATGGTGGCTTCTTCCTGTCCGGCGGGCACGGGAGCCACGGCTTCGGCACCTGCCGGTTCACTGAGAATCTTGTCGCCTTCCTTGACGTAGGCCAGGCCATCGTCCAGCAGGGCAAAGACGTCGGGGGCGATCTCCTCACATAGGCCGTCGCCGGTACAAAGATCTTGGTCGATCCAGACCTTCATCGTTGGGGAATTCCTCTCTTGGAACATTGCAGGCCGTACTGGCTGCTTGGGTGGAGCCGGACTGACCGGCCGCTTCGGAGCAGCAGCGTCAGATGGCGCAATAGGTGCCAGTGTATAGACCGTCTTCTTGCACGTCGTGCATCAGACCACCGGATCTCCAGAGTGACCGTTGACACAGGTCCGATTGAGGGCCGGGGCTAGGGTCGCCCCGTGGACGAGATCGCGGCTGGAGCCGACGAGGAGAAGTCGGCTATCGGTGACGAAGGACCGGAGCCGGGCCTGCCGGTCGATCTCGAACGCGAGGTTGCCGAGTTGCGCCGGCGTCTGATCGATACGCCCCGAGAACTCCATCGTCTGGAGTCTGAGGTTCGCGACGTCAAACGGGAACTGGTGCGTGCCAATGCAAGAAACCAGAAGTTGACGTCAACCATCGAGACTGCCCGGGAGCGCATCACGACCCTTCGAGACGAGGTTGAGAAGCTTTCCCAGCCGCCGTCGGCCTATGGCACGGTGCTGCAGGTCAACGACGACCGGTCTGTCGACGTGTATTCAGGAGGCCGCAAGATGCGGGTCGGGGTCCACCCGGAACTGGTCGAGAGTCTGCAGCCCGGCCAGGAGGTCGTGCTGAACGATTCGATGAGCATCGTGCTGGCGCGTACCCACGACACCACCGGTGAGGTGGTGACGGTTAAGGAGGTCCTTGCTGGTGGCCAACGGGCACTGGTGGTCGGACGGGGCGACGAGGAGCGAGTGGCAGAACTGGCCGACGATCTGGTGGGTAGCGGCCTTCACAGCGGGGACTCGGTCATGCTGGATCCCCGCTCGCGGATCCTCTTGGAAATCTTGCCTAGACCAGAAGTCGAGGACCTCGTGCTCGAGGAGATCCCGGACGTTTCCTACGACGACGTGGGTGGCCTCGACCGTCAGATCGAACAGATCGTCGACGCCGTCGAGTTGCCGTTCCTACACCAGGACCTATTCGCCGAGTACGACCTACCTGCCCCCAAGGGGATCCTCCTGTACGGGCCGCCTGGCTGCGGCAAGACGCTGATCGCCAAGGCGGTTGCGAACTCCTTGGCCGCCAAGGTGTCGGAGGTCTCCGGCGATGACGAGGCGCGGAGCTACTTCCTGAACATCAAGGGCCCCGAACTGCTGAACAAGTACGTAGGTGAGACGGAACGCCAGATCCGTCTGGTATTCCAGCGTGCTCGTGAGAAGTCTGAACAGGGCTGGCCAGTGATCGTGTTCTTTGACGAGATGGAGTCGTTGTTCCGAACCCGGGGGACCGGCATCAGCTCCGACATCGAGTCCACGATCGTCCCACAGTTACTCGCCGAGATCGACGGAGTGGAGACACTGCGCAACGTCATAGTGATCGGAGCCTCCAACCGGGAGGACCTGATCGACCCGGCCATCCTTCGTCCCGGGCGACTCGATGTGAAGATCAAGATCGAGCGCCCGGACGCTACGGCCGCCGCAGCGATCTTCTCCCGCTACCTGGTTGGTGAGCTCCCCATCGACGAGGGCCTGGTAGAGACGGTGGGGGGCGGCGACCGCAATAAGGCGGCATTGGCCATGATCGACGAAACGGTGGCCGAGATGTACAGCGAAGATGAGGAGAACCGCTTCCTCGAGGTCACCTACCAGAACGGCGACAAGGAGGTCCTCTACTTCCGGGACTTCTCGTCGGGCGCGATGGTAGAGAACATCGTGAGGAGGGCGAAGAAGTTGGCCATCAAGCGGCAGTTGGCCGGTGGCGCCAAGGGAATCCGTACCGAAGACATGGTGCAGTCGGTGCGTCAGGAGTTCACCGAGCATGAGGACCTCCCCAATACAACTAACCCGGATGACTGGGCCAAAATCTCCGGCAAGAAGGGGGAGCGGATCGTGTATGTCCGGACTCTCATCTCAAAGAAGGCCGACGAGTCCGGGGGTCGGGCCATCGAGGGCGTCGGCACCGGTCAATACCTCTAGGCCTCGACGGCGGCCGGCGACTCCGAACCTTCTCCCATGGCCGTCCCCAAAATTCTCGGCATTGAGACCGAGTACGGCATTGCTCACCGTGGCGTGGAGTCGCCAAATCCGATCAGCGCGTCCTCGCTGCTCATCAATGCTTACCTGAGTCGTAGTACTGAGCCGGGCTGCGGTCCGGGAGCGCCACGTGCAGGCTGGGATTTCGTGGACGAGTCTCCATCACTGGACGTACGGGGCTTCACCGCCCTGGACTCCATTGCTCCGGAGGTCGAGACCCACATGGTCAACGCGGTCCTGACCAACGGAGCCAGGTACTACGTCGATCACGCCCATCCGGAGTTGAGCACCCCCGAGTGCGCCGACCCGCTATCGATCGTCCTCCAGGACCGGGCTGCCGAGTACATCCTCGTGGAGTCCATGGAGGCGGCCAACGCGGTGCTCTCAGATGGTCAGGAACTGGTCGTCTACAAGAACAACTCGGACGGGAAGGGCAACAGCTACGGCTGCCACGAGAACTATCTGATGGACAGGGCTACGCCGTTCAGTCGGATCGCGCAGCACGCCACTACCCACTTCGTGACCCGTCAGATCTTCACTGGTGCCGGAAAGGTGGGGTGCGAGTTGCCGTTCCGTGATCGGGAGCACGTTCCGTTCCAGCTAACGCAGCGCGCCGATTTCTTTGAGGAGGAGATTGGGCTGGAGACCACCCTCAAGAGGCCCATTATTAATACTCGTGATGAACCTCACGCCGATCCGCTGCGGTATCGACGCCTGCATGTCATCGTGGGTGATGCAAATCTCTGCGAGGTGGCCACCTTCCTTAAGGTGGGTACCACGGCCCTGGTGCTAGCCATGGTTGAGGACGACTTGCTTGACCCGCGACTAGCGGTGGTGGATCCCGTGCGGGCGCTCCAGGCGGTCTCCTGGGACTTGTCCCTTTCCCACCCGTTGACGTTGGGCGACGGGCGGACGGCGACGGCTATCGAGGTCCAGTGGGAACTCTTGGCCGCGGCCCGCAGTTATCTAGACGATCGGGGGGACGCAATGGTTGGTGGTCCGATCGCCCACGAGGTGGTCCGGCGCTGGGAGTCTGTACTCGCCGGCCTGGAGTCCGACCCGGAGTCCCTAGACGGGCAGGTGGATTGGGTGACCAAGCGGCGGGTCATCGAGGGGGTCAGGGAACGCCATAACTTGGATCCGACGGACCTGAAGTTGGCTGCCGTGGATCTCCAGTACCACGACCTTCGCCCCGACCGCTCGCTGTTCGCCCGACTGGGAGCCGAGACGCTGGTGGATCCTGAGGCTGTCCGTGCGGCGACCACTACGCCACCGGCCGATACCCGGGCTTACTTCCGAGGACGCTGCCTGTCTCGTTGGCCGGACAGGATCGTCGCCGCAAACTGGGACTCGATGGTCTTTGAGGCGGGTGGTGAGATGCTGCGGCGGGTGCCCATGATGGAGCCGTCCCGTGGCACGGAGGAGCATGTGGGTACGCTCCTCGACACCTGCGAGACCGTTGAGGAGCTCCTCGAGCGATTGTCCAACTGAAGACGACAGATCGACTCGAGGTCGAAGGAAGGGACGGCGATGTCCGATCAAGAAAGGGCGGAACAGGACCGACGGCAAAAGGATGCCGCGTCCTCTGATGAAATCGTCGACGACACGTCGGTGCCACCCGGCGCCACCGAGCGCGGCCAACGCCTTAAAAGCGAGCTAGATGACCTCCTCGACGAAATCGACGAGGTTCTGGAAACCAATGCTGAGGAGTTCGTGAAGAGCTATATCCAAAAGGGCGGGGAGTAGGTCCGGTGGTTCTTCCGCTATTTCGACCCGAGGACGATCCGGGTCCGAGTTTTCTGGGGCTCCTGGAGCAGGTGGGTATGGGACCCGTCGAGGCCTATTCCCGAGCTGATAGGCGCCGGGCCGATGGTCTGGTAATCGACGGTTCGGAGCGACACCTGTCGCCTCACGCCACGACCTTGGTTGCCATACGGCACAGAGACGGTGTTGTCATGGCAGGTGACCGACGTGCGACCTCAGGAAATCTCATCAGCCACCGCACCATCGAGAAGGTGTTCCCCGCAGACCGTCACTCGGGTGTGGCCATTAGCGGTACGGCGGGCATCGCCATGGAAATGGTCCGCCTCTTCCAAATGCAACTGGAGCACTACGAGAAGGTCGAGGGTAAGGCTCTGAGCCTCGACGGGAAGGCCAACCAGCTCAGCCAGATGATTCGGGGACATCTACCACTGGCCATGCAGGGCTTGGGCGTAGTGCCAATATTCGCCGGCTACGACCACCGACAGGATGTCGGTCGGCTCTTCCAGTACGACATAACCGGGGGTCGTTACGAGGAGCGCGACCATGTGGCCACCGGATCGGGGATGCTGCACGCCTCGACCGTGGTCAAACTGCGCTACCGCGAGGAGATGTCGGCCGACGACGCTGTGGCCGTGGTGGTGGAGGCGCTCTTCCAGGCAGCCGACGAGGACAGTGCCACCGGCGGGCCTGATCCGATACGGGGCATCTACCCGGTGGTGGCAACAATCACTGCCGACGGGTTCCAGCGACTGGATGACGGTCTGGTAGCCGAGCGAACCGCGATGTTCCTGGCCTCCCTCGGTGGCGACATGGCAGGCGGGGGGGCGGCGTCATGAGCATGCCCATGTATGTCTCGCCTGAACAATTGATGAAGGACAAGGCAGACTTTGCTCGCAAGGGAATCGCTCGCGGTCGGGCGGCCATCGGGTGCACGTTCGCCGATGGCGTACTCCTGTGCGCGGAGAACCCGTCCAACACGTTGCGCAAGGTGAGCGAAATCTACGACCGGATCGGCTTTGTGGGCGTAGGTCGCTACAACGAGTTCGACAGTCTTCGAAAGGGAGGGGTGCGACACGCCGACCTCAAGGGCTACGCGTACAGTCGCGAGGACGTCGACGCGCGGTCCTTGGCCAACCTCTATGCGGAGACGCTGGGGGGCTATTTCACCCACGAACCAAAGCCTCTCGAGATTGAGATGTTGGTCGGCGAGATGGGCGAGTACCCCGATGGCGATCAGCTATTTCATCTGTTGTACGACGGCACGGTTATGGACATGACGACTTTTACGGTGATTGGAGGCGAGGCTGAGGCCATCCGAGCGAGGCTGGACGAGGCTTGGTCACGGGACGCTGACCTAGCGGGTTCCGTCACCGCAGCGGTGGCAGCTTTGGCGGGTCCGGACCGCACCCTGGTAGCCGACGATCTTGAGGTAGCAGTTTTGGCTCGCACGAATGGTCGACGTGCCTTCCGGCGCGTAGAGGGTGACGAACTCACTGGCCTGTTGGCGTGAGTGGGCTGTGACCCTGACCTGAACGGCGAGGTCGAGGTGCAGCGCCGAATCTACGGAGTCGAAAACGAATACGGCATCACCTGCACGGTCAACGGAACCCGTCGACTGAGCCCAGATGAGGTGGCGCGATACCTGTTCCGCAAGGTGGTCTCGTGGGGACGAAGCTCCAACGTGTTCCTGGTGAACGGTGCCCGGTTGTACCTGGACGTGGGCTCCCACCCCGAGTACGCCACTCCCGAGTGTGACTCAGTGCGGCAGGTGGTGACGCACGACAAGGCCGGCGAGCGGATCCTCGAGCAGCTGGTGGTCAGCGCTGAGGGCCGACTTCGCGAGGAGGGAATTGACGGTGACGTCTACCTGTTTAAGAACAACACAGATTCGGCCAACAACTCCTACGGCTGCCACGAGAACTATCTCACTACTCGGCGTGATGAGCAGGCCGAATACGACGAGGTCCTCATCCCATTCCTAGTGACGAGACAGATTTGGGCAGGAGCCGGGAAGATCTACGAGAACGCCCGTGGCGGTGCGGGTTTCAGTATCAGCCAGCGAGCAGCCCACATCTGGGAGGGGGTCTCGAGCGCTACTACGCGGTCCCGGCCGATCATTAACTCCAGGGACGAACCCCACGCCGACGCTGAGCGTTTTCGGCGGTTGCACGTGATCGTCGGCGATTCCAACATGAGCGAATATGCCGCCTTTCTCAAGATCGGGGCCTGCGGCCTGATCCTGCGGATGCTGGAAGAACCCAACGTCCTATTTCGGGACATGACGCTCGAGAACCCGATCCGGGCAATTCGAGAGATCAGCAACGACTTGACTTGCCGTCGTCCGGTACGTCTGGCCACTGGGCGGGAAATGAGCCCCCTGGACGTGCAGCGGGAGTTCCTCGACCGGGCGTTGCGCTTTGCCGAGCACCGGGAGACCAGCCCCGAGGAGGATCAGGTGCTGGCAATGTGGGAGCACTGCTTGACCGGAATCGAACGGGACCCGCTGAGCTTAGATCGGGAGTGCGACTGGGTGGCCAAGTACCACCTCGTGGAGGCTTATCGGGGTCGACATGGACTAGCGCTGTCTGATCCGCGGGTTCTCTTGCTGGACCTCCAGTACCACGATGTGAACCGCCAGCGGGGGCTTTACTACCGGATGCAGGACCGGGGGTTGATGGAGCGGACGACGACCGATCGGGATATCGCCACGGCGGTGGAAGAGGCGCCGTCCACCACCCGTGCTCGTCTCCGCGGTGACTTCATTCGTCGAGCCAAGGAACGCCGTCGCGACTTTACGGTTGATTGGGTTCATTTGAAGTTGAACGACCAAGCACAGCGGACTGTGCTTTGTAAGGATCCGTTCCGGTCAGAGGACGAGCGCGTGGACAAATTGATTGAGTCCCTCTGACTGAACGGCACCCCTTTGGATCTGATCGGGGGGGAGTCCGGACTTCTTGGGTGGTGGCCTACCGTCGTTAGACGTAAGGTCCGTGTGTGGCCAGCATGGTCAAACTCGAACGACTCTTGAACCTCTTCACGGTGTTGATGCAGGCCACCCGGCCGCTCACCCGTGACGAGATCCGGGCCTCTCTGCCCAAAGGCGCCTACGCCACCGACGAGGTGGCTTTCCTACGTACGTTTGATCGGGACAAGAATGACTTGCGTGATCTCGGTGTGGACCTGCTCCTGGAATCGGCGCCGAACGAATATCCACCGAAGGACGGCTACAGGATTGACCGCGAGGCCTATGGGGTGGTCATCCCAGTGCTGGATGCCGAGGAATCGACAAGCCTGGCGTTAGCCACAGCCATCGTTCGGATCGACCCCGACTTCCCCGCCGTTCCTGTGTGGCTTCTGGAAGAGCCGGCCGGTGACGATGGAGCCGTGGTCGAGATGCCGGGAACCGACATCCCGTCCGGCCCCAATGTCCGGAGGCTCATGCGAGCCGTGACTGAACGGCGGGTTGTGGGTTTTGGGTACAGGGGTGAGGAGCGGAACGTGGAACCTCATCGTCTGGTATTCGCAAAGGGACGTTGGCAGTTGACAGGGCACGATCGCCTCCGCGACGCCGTCCGGCAGTTTCGGAGCGACCGGATTGAGGGAGAGGTGACCGTCTCGGACGAGACGTTCGATCAGCCGGAGGTGACTCGGGAGGTCGAGATCGATCATGCCTGGCGGTTCGGCCGCCAGTCCGCTGGTGCCGAGGAAGCCCTCGCCGTCCAAATTCGGGTGGATGCACGTCACGTGACATGGCTCGAAGGGTTCCTCGGGGGCGATGCCGAGATCGAACGGTCCGACGACGGAACGGCGATCGTGTCGGAACAAGTCCGTGATCTGGCGGCCTTTCGATCCTTCGTGCTGACGTTTCTCGACGGAGCCGAAATCATCGGACCGGCCGAAGCCCGAGCGGACATGGTGGCGTGGCTGGAGGCCATGGAGGGAGCAGTCGCTGATTCCGAAGGAGGAGGATCAGCATGTCGAGTCTGAACGCAGCTGAGCGGGCGGGCCGCCTCCTCAACCTGATCCCGTGGGTCGAAAAGCGGGGCTCGGTTGGAGCATCGATCGAGGAGTTAGCGCGTGCCTTCGAGTATCCGATCGTCACGCTTGTGGCAGATCTGACCGAGGTCGTCAACTTCGTGACGGGGGACCGTTACGGGTTGTATGGAGACCTCGTCTTTGACGTGGCGGTGAGCGACGGGCGGGTCTGGGTCAACCGCAACGACCTCCTAGGACGACCACTGAACGTAGACCGCGTAGCCCTGGTCTCTGCGGTGGCTTCGGGCCGTGCGGTGGCTAGCCGACTGCCGATGGATGAGGATCCGGATGCCGAGCTGGATCCCCTGGCCCGAGCGGTAGCCAAACTGTCGGTGGCCTTGGGGGCGGGGTCCGAATCCGTCGAGGTGCGATTGCGGTCGTCGACCGACGGCTATCTGGAGATCCTCCAGAAGGCAATATTGGAGAGTCGTTGCGTCGAACTGACGTACCACTCGTACGGACGGGATGTGGAGACAACGCGGGTGGTCGAGCCACACCGTTGCTTCTATGACGGATTCTGGTATCTCACTGCCCATTGTCGCTTGGCCAGAGCGATGCGGTCGTTCCGTCTGGATCGGGTCCGAGACGTCCTTGCCGTTGACGAGTCGTTCTCCCCGCCGGGAGACCCCGAGGCACCTATGGACGGGATCCCGATAGACGGAAGCATCCCCGAGGTGGTGCTGGACCTGGACGACTCGGCCCGATGGGTGGCTGAGGAATACCCAAACCGGGGTACGAAGGAGGTCGACGGCAGACTCCGTGTGGTCATCCCGGTGACAGCTGAACGTTGGCTCGAACGCCTCCTGCTGCGCTTGGGGCCTGCTGCCCGGATCGTGGAGGCGCCAGAGGGCCAGGGCGATGAACTCCGTCATGCCGCAGCCACACGGATCCTTGCCCGCTATCGCTGACGGCGACACCGGCGTCTGGCGGGGGAGCGCTAGGTTCGGTTCGTGACAGACGAGACTCCCGACGACTCCTCCTCGGAGGCACCTGAAACCTCGGGGATCGCCGGCTCAGACCCGGCATGGACCGACGACCTGTTGGCACGGGCTAAGAAGCGTTCGGAGGTTGGAAGGGAGGACTCAGAGGTGTCCATGATGCCTGTCGACGCGCTTTCGGTCTCGTCTGAACCTGATTTAGGAACGATGGAGGGGACTCAGCTCGGCGGGAACGTGGGAGGAAAGCCCCCTGTGACAGCCGACCGGCCGGACTTGGTGACCCGGGCGGACCTAGAGGGTCGATGGGACTCAGTTCCGACGGCATCAAACGAAACGTTCATGATCCCGACACTTGCCGTGAAAACCGACCAGGCCGTATCGGAATCGCTGGACCTTGGCATTCCGGATCGCCGAGCGGGTGGGCGTCGGGCGATAATTGAGTGGGGATCAGTAATCGTCGGTGCCCTCATCCTGGCCGTCCTGGTGCGGACCTTCCTGTTCGGGGCGTACTACATACCGTCACCGTCCATGGAACCGACGTTGTCCATCGGGGATCGGATAGTCGTCAATAAGGTGAGCTACCGCCTGCACGACGTGAACCGTGGTGATCTGGTGGTATTCGCTCCCACTGGCATGGCGGCCACCGAGGGGATCGACGATCTCATCAAGCGGGTGATTGGCCTGCCGGGAGAGACGGTCACGGTTGTTGATGGGCGCGTCCTCATTGATGGGGGAATGCTGGTCGAGCCCTACCTGGCTGACCCACACTCCACCAACGACCTTGTAGCTGTTCCGTGGTGTCTGGATGGTGGCCTCGCCAAGTGCACCGTGCCCGCTGGTCACGTGTTCGTCATGGGGGACAACCGCAGCAATTCTCGTGACAGCCGGATCTTTGGACCGGTACCCCTCGATTCGATCGCCGGACGGGCGTTCGTCAGGTTCTGGCCCCTGGGGTCGCTTGACCGGCTCTGATTCAGCTGGCTCGCAAGCCGGTTACATCGATTCAGCATCGGGTCGCGGCAAGCCCGTCGACTAAACGATCCACGTGGTCGCCATAGATGCAGTCCAATTCGAGGGCCATCAGGCGGTCTATCTGCCTGCGGTGTTGTGCGTCCCAACCGAGACAGACCAAGCCGAACCGACGGAAGAGCTTTACCAGCCCGGCGGACCACTCCGCCTCCGGAAGGTTCACTCCGTCGATCCCGGCCGACGCCAACTCCACTGCGTGGTGCTCGAGAGATGAACCGATCCGGTCAACTCTCGTGGAGTGGATGAGGCGGACCTGAGAGTCCAACGCACGCCACGAGGCCAAGACCTCGTGGTCGGGATGGCAGAGCCAGAGACGTCCTGTGGTCCCGTTGGCGGCCGCTAATTGAATAACCGGAGTCGCAGCAGCGGAGTCCTTCACGTCGAGGGAGACCGCGAGACTGGCCTCGATCTCGACCAGAAGCGCTGCCAGCGTGGGAATCGTCGCCGGTACCTCGTCGAGGGTGACAGTGGAGATGGCTCGACGCCGGGGCCAGCGACCTACCCGGCCATCGTGGTCCAGCACGGGAACGCCATCGGCAGTGCACCAGACGTCACTCTCCAGTCCCGTGGCCCCCAGACGCACCGCCAGACGGAAGGCCTCCATGGAGTTTTCCGGAGCGTGGGCTCGGCCGCCGCGGTGGGCAAAGAGGATGGGCGGTAAGTGGGACACCCCGACATCATGGCGGGCAGGGGTGACTGATCGGGTGACGAATAGGCTCGCTTCTCATGGGCAACCTTGGGGGCGGTGAGCTCCTCGTCATTCTGGTTCTCGGACTGTTGGTTCTTGGGCCGACTCGATTAGCCGTGGTGGCCCAGGAGATTGGACGCCTCGTGGGCCAGGTCCGGCGTGTGGCTGGAGGATTCCAGGAGGAACTGAGGGATCTGGTCGAGGATCCCTCCATCGACGCGTTGGCCCGCGAGCGTGGCCAACGGCTCGTCGAAACCGGCTCGGAACCGGAAGTCGAAACCGGCTCGGAACCGGAAGTCGAAACCGGCTCGGAACCGGATCTAGATGCCTGAGGCCGGCGAGCGAATGCCTCTTGTTGCTCATCTGGAGGAGCTGCGCACCCGTCTTCTGCGGTCGGTGGTGGCCATTGTCGTGGGGGCTGTGGTCTGTTGGGTTCTTTACCCCCAGATCCTTGATCTTCTGCTCGAGCCGTATTGCCAAATCCGAGATGAACTCGGTGAACAGACCGCGTTTGGCGACGGCTGTGAACTTTTGGTGACGGATCCCCTCGAACCCTTCTCAGTACGCATGATGGTGGCCGGTTACGGAGGTATCGCTCTTGCTATGCCGGTGCTGCTCTGGCAGGTGTGGCGCTTCGTGGCACCGGGACTCTTCAAGAGGGAACGCCGTTGGGCGGTGCCGTTCGTAGCCAGCGGTGTGGTCTTGTTCGCCGCCGGCTGCTGGTTGGCCTATTGGAGTATTCCCCGTGCACTGGACTTTCTCGTCGGCATCGGTGGCCCGGATCTGGTGAGCGTGTTTTCACCAGCCCGGTACCTCAGCTTCGTCGTGAAGATGACGTTGGCCTTCGGCATCGGATTCGAGTTTCCGCTGGTCCTGATCTTCTTGCAGTTAGTTGGGGTGATTACCCCAGCTTCTCTGCGGCGGATCCGCCGGTACTCCGTAGTTGGAATCGTGGCACTGGTGGCCGTGCTGACACCGAGTGGAGATCCATTTACCCTGCTGGTCCTGTCGGTTCCAATGCTCTTGTTCTACGAGTTAGCCATCCTTGTCGGAGTGTTGCGCAACCGTCGGCGGACCGGTTGAGCGTCGAGCGAACGTTCACGCTGGACCGGTTTCAGGAGGAGGCCATCGCGGTAATCGATGCAGGTCGGTCGGTCCTCGTGGCGGCACCTACTTCCAGCGGTAAGACGGTAGTGGCCGAGCGAGCGGTGGAGTTGGCCCTGGATGCAGGACGACGCGCCTTCTACACCGCGCCAATCAAGGCCTTGTCCAACCAGAAGTACCGGGACCTAGGACAATTGTTCGGGCAGGAAAAGATCGGCCTGATGACAGGTGATCAGGTCCTGGCGCCCGAGGCACCAGTGGTGGTGATGACCACCGAGGTACTCCGCAACATGCTTTACGCAGGCAGCGATGCCGTGACAGACCTAGCTTGGGTTGTCCTCGACGAAGTCCACTTCCTTGAAGATCCCTATCGGGGCGCTGTCTGGGAAGAGGTGCTCTTGCACCTAGCGGAGTCGGTCGGGGTCGTGGCCCTGTCGGCAACTGTGTCCAACGCTGCCGAATTGGGTGACTGGATTACGTCAGTTCGGGGACCGACCGAGGTAGTTGTGGAATCTCGGCGTCCGGTCAAGCTTCGTAGCCACTATCTGGTTGCTGAACGGGGCCGTCGAGGCGCTGGTCGTCGCCTACACCGCATGCCGCTTCTGGCTAAGGGTGGAAAACCGAACCCGGCGGCCAGACGATTCGACTTGGATGGCAACCAGGGCCACAGGCGAGGGAGGGCTGGTCCATGGGTTCCTCCCCGCCGGAACGAGGTAGTATCGGAACTAGCCGGCGCGGACCTTCTCCCGGCGATCCACTTCATCTTTAGCCGTGCCGGCTGCGACGAGGCTCGGGACACCATCATCCGAGACGGCCTTGTCCTAAACGATGAACGTCAGGCCGCAGCGGTGGACGCCCACTTGGCCGAACGGCTTGGTTCGGTGGGGCCTGAGGACCAGATGGCACTCGGCGTGGAGCAGTGGTCGGAAGGACTACGGCGGGGTATCGCCTCCCATCATGCCGGTCTTGTACCACTCTTCAAGGAGATTACTGAGGAGTTGTTTGCTGCCGGACTGGTCAAGCTGGTCTACGCCACCGAGACGTTGGCCCTAGGGGTCAACCTCCCCGCCCGGTCGGTGGTGATCGATCGTCTCACGAAATTCACCGGGCAGACCCATGAAGTGCTGACCCCGGGACAGTTCACCCAGTTAACAGGCCGGGCCGGCCGTCGAGGACTTGACGTTGAGGGCCACGCACTGGTCTGTTGGTCACCGTTCGTTCCCTTCGACCGGGTTGCAGGACTAGCCGGGAGTCGGGACTTTATTTTGCGCTCTGCGTTTCGTCCGACCTACAACATGGTGGCCAACATGGTCGATGGCCGAACACGAGCCGAAGCGGTAGACCTGCTGGCCCGGTCGTTCGCACAGTTCCAAGTGGACCGTCGAACGGCTAATCGCCTGAGGCGGATCAGCGAGAAGCGAGATGAGGCTGGGGAGATCCGACGACGCCTCGAGTCCGACAGTGAGTTTCCCAGACCACCTGCAACTGGACGGCGAGTATCCGTGGCCGTCCTCCGGCCGGGTGACGTGGTGATTCCCGACGACGGTCGTGTCCACGTGGTGCTATCGGTGGCCAATCGGGGAGGCGGGCGGATCCGGGTCCGCACGATGGACCAGGATGGCCGAGTCGACCTTCTCGCTGATGGCCATAAGCGTGGAAACGACGGCGGCGGCGATCCAGACTTGATCGGCCAGGTGGAACTTCCGACGCCGTTCGTTCCCGACGACCCTGGATTCCGAGATGCACTCCGGGATGGTCTAGCCGATTTCGCCACCGACTCGGCACCCCCAACCCGGTCGGCACGGGTAGGGGATAGCCGCAGTGGTGACCGGCGCCAACTGAAGCGACTAGAGAGTGAATTAGAGCGGGAGGCGGCCCGCCCCTCTGACATGGAGAGCGATCTGACTGCTCGATTCGATGCTGCCTTCGCCGTCCTGACGGCTCGCGGCATGGTCGACGGCTGGGCGTTGACTACCCGGGGGATGTCCCTCACCCAGATTCACAACGAGTCTGACTTGCTGGTTGCCGAGGTTCTTGGTGCCGGCATTCTGCGTGACCTGAGTGCGTCGATGATCGCTGCTGCGTTGTCCTGCCTGACTTACCGGAAGCGTGGCCCAGGCGACCCGTCGACATTACGTCTGGCCGGAGAATTCCCTCATCTATTTGGTCGGTTGAACCGTCTGGCCGAAGAAGTGGCGAACGCCGAGCAGGACGTTGGCTTGACGCCCGCCGACCCACCTGACCCGGGCTTTGCCCACCGGATCCACGCCTGGGTCGGAGGGGCTGACCTGGCAGATGTCATCGACGAGGACTTACCACCCGGGGAGTTCGTCCGAAACGTGCGTCTCGTGGCTGACCTCCTTCGACAGGTAGCGGCCACAGCCGAGCCGGAGATCGCAGTAGTCGCCCTCGAGGCAGAGGACCGACTGGACCGTGGCGTCATTGCGTTGTCAGCCGGACGTCTGGGCGGTAATGAGGATCTTCAGTTGGAGGCCTGATGGGAGTGAACCGGAGCGAGGATTGGGGTGCAATCGGCCTGGTTCCCGTGGACGCCTGGACGGCGAGCTCGAACGCTGACCTGCTGGAACTTCTTGGTGATCTCAAGTCTGACTCGGTGGTCGCCCTGACGGGAGGAGACCTGTGTCGGACCCTTGGGGGTAGGGGTCGAGCCTTCCCGGGTGGTGAGGCCACCCTGGTCGACATCGATGTGGGCGAGGCACTCGTGGACGGAAGGCTCCATAGATTCGTAGCACACCTCGTGGTGCGGCCATCGCGGCATCCCGGTCGTTGGTGGATGGCCGCCAATGCTGCCCACCGGGGTCGCTGGAACGTGGCGCCTCGCGCTCACCCGGGAGACGGCCTACTTGACGTTCTGGAGGCTTCGTTGCCACTGGGTGACGTGATGGCAGCCTGGAGGCGTCTCGGATCGGGTGTGCACGTGCCTCATCCCGATGTCAGGCAGGAGAGAACAGCGGCTACCCAGATGAGCTTCGGTGGGTCTGCGCGTGCCTGGCTGGATGGAAGGCCCATCGGCCGGATCGACAAGCTTTCGCTACGCGTGCAGTCCGGAGCGCTTCGCGTTGCCATCTGAACCGGGCCACCGCGTTGCGCCGGGTGGGCTGGGTGCCAGCCCGATCGGGACCAGCCATGAGTCGTGTGGTTACGCTCAGTCGATGGACCCTTCTGACCGCCAGACTCCCACCGCAGACGTTATTGCCGAGGCTCGGCAGAGAGTCTGCGACCGTGTTGACGAGTTGACTGATGTGCTTGTGGCCACCTCGCATGCCATCCACGCCGAACCTGAACTGAATTTCGAAGAGCACGTCGCACACGCCTTACTGACAGATGTCCTAGCCGATCAGGGCTTACCGGTGGTGCGCGGTGCCTACGGCCTCGACACCGCTTTTGAGGCCGATGCCGGATCAGAGGGACCCCGGTTGGCGGTGCTGTGTGAGTACGACGCACTGCCCGGCATCGGGCATGCCTGCGGACACAACGTGATAGCCACGGCCGGTCTAGGTGCTGGACTCGCAGCGGCATCGGTGGTTGACGACATGGGGGGTCGAGTCCGGATCCTGGGCACGCCGGCCGAAGAGGGCGGCGGTGGCAAGGTCATCATGGCCGACCGCGGTGCCTTCGAGGACGTGGAGGCGGCGATGATGATCCACCCCGCTGACGCCGATCTAGAGAACATCACAAGCTTGGCCATCCAGCAGGCGCAGGTTGTCTATGAGGGTCGGGCTGCCCACGCTGCGGCGGCGCCCGAGCAGGGTCTGAACGCGTTGGACGCAATGGTTCTGGGCTACGTGAATGTGGCCGCCTTGCGCCAGCACATTGCCCCTACCGAACGAATCCACGGGATCTTCAATGAGTGCGGCGACAAGGCGAACATCGTTCCTCGACGGACCGCTGCCACCTGGTACGTTCGATCGCCCAACCGAGCGGGTGTGCAGGCTCTGAAGGAACGGTTGACGGCTTGCTTGGAATCGGGTGCGGCGGCGGCTGGATGCACCGTCGAGGTCGAGTGGAACCCTGTCAGTTACGACGAGGTCGTCGATAACAGGGCGCTTCTGGATCGCTACGTGGCCAACGCCGCCCTGTTCGGTCGAGATGTCCAGCCCACGACTATCCATCAGGTCGTGGGGAGCACCGACATGGGCAACGTGAGCTACCTGGTGCCGGGCATCCACCCCATGATCAAGGTGGCGCCCCACGGTACGGCCATCCACACAGAGGACTTCGCCCGTTACGCGGCCCTCGAGGAGGCGGATCGGGCGATCGTCGAGGGTGCCAAGGCAATGGCGTTGACCATGGTGGATTGCTGGGCCGACCCGACGGTCCTAGACGCCGCCCACACGGAGTTCAGTGCAATAGAGGCCTGAGGGATGGTTCGGGTGTCCGCGCTGGCGGACAGCCCGCGACATAGGTTCGGCCCCCGTGACGACGTACCCCTCAGAGGATTTCAGCAACGCCGAAGCTGACGTCCTCCGGCGTTATTTCACCAACCTGGACCAGCCGGTCTTCGCTCTGGTCAACCTGCCCGAAGTCGTGAAGGGCGCCCTTTTTGCCCGGTATTCCCGGTCCGACAAGAGCCTTCGGCGACTGTTTCTGGAGGAATTCGTCGGGGAACTGGACGTCTCTGGCGACGAGAGCATCGACGCAACCGTCGGTCTCCGTCGGGCCGAAGAACTCTACGACCGGGTCTTCTTCGAGTATGGCGACGACAGCGTGGCGCAACTCGGAGGAGTGCACCTGGCCTGCGAACAGGCTTCCAACGTGCTGACCAAGATTCTCGAGTGGGGCCGCTTGATGGCCTACCTAGAGCAGTCCACGCGCTACATCGCCTATGACTCCCGATTGGGCGGGCGATACCGCTATTACCGAGATCCAGAGATCATGGCTTCTGCCCTCGGCGCCCGCTACATCTCTGACATGGACCGCCTGTTCGACGTGTACGCCGACATGGTTCGGGAGATGAATGACTACTTCCGGATCCGAATCCCAAAGTCCCCAACCGATTCTGACTTCGTGTACCGACAGGCGGTGTCAGCCAAGGCCTTCGATGCCGTCCGAGGCCTGCTGCCGGCCGCCGCGCTATCCAATGTCGGCATTTATGGGACGGGCCAAGCTTACGAGGCACTTCTAGTGCGGATGCGGGCCCATCCGCTACCCGAAGCCCGGGAGTACTCAGTGATGATGCTGACTGAGTTGCGGAAGGTGATCCCCTCCTTCCTGAAACGGGTTGACCTACCCGATCGCGGTGACGAGGTGGGGGCGTATGCAGCCGATATCCGCGAGCGGTTGGAGGACCTAGCCGAGGGCTGGTTCCCACCCGACGAAGGAGTCGCCGGTGCTCCCATGGTGGACCTAACCGACTTCGACCCCGATGCGGAGGTCAAATTGGTGGCCTCGGCCTTGTATCCGGTGACGAATCGGTCCGATCGGGAGGTGGAGTCTCGGGTTCGGTCCATGACCGTCGAGGAGCGCCTGACCGTCCTACGGGCGATGGTGGGGGAGCGCACCAATCGTCGCCATCGGCCGGGTAGGGCTCTGGAGCGGCCATCGTACCGGTTCGACGTCTTGTCGGATTACGGCGCGTTCCGGGATCTCCAACGCCACCGGATGATGACGATCGACTGGCAGCGACTGAGCCCCGATCATGGATACGTCCGGCCACCGGAGGTTGACGAGGCGGGGGTGGGAGGTCGCTTCGATTCGGCGATGGAACGGTCGCGAGATCTTCACGACGCTCTTCTGGAGCCCTTTCCAGATCAGGCCCCTTACGCCGTTTCGTTGGCTTACCGGGTGCGGTACCTGATGCACATGAACGCCCGAGAGGCCATGCACGTCCTGGAGTTGCGCTCCACGCCACAGGGACACCCGTCATACCGGGAGGTGGCCCAGCAGATGCACCGTCTGATCGCTGATGTCGCTGGGCACAACGCCATTGCCGAGATGATGCTCTTCGTGGACCATTCGTCCGAGCCTGAGTTGGAGCGTCTGGACGCTGAGCGACGGGCGGAGGAGAAGCGCGCGGCGAGAGGTGCAGGGGATTGACCCACCGGAACGGATCCTTCTGGGCACCTCCGTTAAGTGCCTACCGGGTTCCATCGACCCGGCCATGGTGGTCACCACGGAGATTTCCAGATCGATCAAATGCTGAGGTCCCGAGGCTCATAGGTCGGAGGATTGGTAAGGGTGGGCCGCATCTGCCGGGAACGTGTCTATGATCCCGCCGCGACCCGAAGAAACAGGTTCTAGAGGCCCTAATGAGTGATTCAGATATCGAAGATCCCACTAACGAGGAGCTGGAGGGCAATGCTCCGGACGACGAGGTGATGGGTGAGGACGGACTCGACGACGAGTTCGACGCCGGTGAGACCGCTGATGATGACGAGTCTGACGCCAAGCCAGACGAAGAGGAAGACGATGACGAGGATGAAGAAGGCGCCCGCCCAGCGGGCGACGAGGCATCTGAAGACGAAGACGAAGACGATGACGAGGTCGAGGCCGACCTGGACGCCATCCTGCGCGATCGAATCGCAGCGGACGACGACGAAGAAGACGAGGACGAGGACGAGGCGAGTGCCACGGTTGCGCCTCCCACACCGTCCCCCGATGGGCTCGTTGAGCGTCAGGAGGACGAACTGCACTGTCCCCATTGCTTCCTGCTCGTCCAGGCCGTGGCTGTCGCCGACTCAGGAGAATGCGGGCACTGCGGGGGCCCGATTTCCTGAGGGACAGGTGATCCGGGGTTGGGTCTGATGGAGGAATCAGTCCGGGTTGCGGGACTGGCCGACCGCGAGATCCTGCGATCTTTGGCCGCTGAGGCCCGCGCGGAGCTTTCCGACAAGAAGGGTGGTGACGTTGTAGAACGTCTCGACCCCCATCGGGCTGACTCCAGAGCCGGGATCGTGAACGCCGTGGAGGACCCCGATGCCACGCTGCTGCTGGGTGACATCGATGGAACGCCCGTTGGTTATGGACTGATGACACTACGAACCGTGGTTGACGGCAGCCTTCACGCGACCGTCGAGGAGATATTCGTTCTTCCAGAAGCCCGTTCAGTCGGCGTAGGCGAGGCGATCATCGAGGCGCTTTTGGATGACGCCAGAGAACGAGGAGCAGTCGCAGTCCAGTCGACGGCGCTACCGGGAGACCGTGCGACCAAGAACTTCTTCGAGTCGCAGGGGATGGTGGCTCGCTCCATCCTTGTTCACCGCTGGCTGGACGGCCGGTGACAGGTTCAACGCTAGGGCGCCCCGAACTCTGCGTAGGTGCGGTGGTAGTAGATGACGATCGGCTGTTACTGGTCCGTCGAAGTACTGATCCCGAATGTGGGCGATGGTCGGTACCGGGGGGGCGCGTGGAGGCCGGTGAAGCGATGGTCGCGGCCGTACTACGCGAACTCCGCGAGGAGACTGGTCTGGAGGGAATCTGTGGGCCTTTGGTGGGATGGGTGGAGCGGATGGGGATCGATCACCATTACGTGATCGCCGACTTCCGTGTGGACGTATTGGTCGACGAGCCACTGGTCGCTGGGACGGACGCTGACCGTGCGGAATGGGTGCCATTCGACCGCTTGGGAGTGATCGACCTGGTCGACGGTCTGGCGATTTTTCTAGAGGACAATGGGGTGGTGCCCGAAGGCTTTTTCGTCCTCTAGCGACCCTGCCACTTTGGAGGTCTTTTTTCGATGAAGGCCAGCGGACCCTCTTTGAAATCCTCAGATTGGAAGACTTCGCGGGCCGCCTCCGCGCTGAGGGCGAATGCCTCGTCGTCCCCTAGAAGCGCCCCGTCGACGATGACCCGACGGGAAGCCCGGACGGCCAGGGGTGCGTTGGCACCGATTTCTGAGGCCAGATGCAGGGCGCCGTCCAGAGCACCGCCGGCTCCCACGAGTCGATTCACGACACCGTGTCGATGAGCTGTCTCGGCGTCAATCGCTTCGCCGCTTAGGGCCATCTCCATGGCGAGGTTCCGGGGTAGGACACGGGGGAGACGGATCAGGCCACCGGCGTTGGCAATGAGTGACCGCTTGACTTCGGGGATTCCGAATCGTGCGTCGGCGCCAGCCACCACGAGATCACAAGAGAGGACGATCTCGAATCCGCCTGCCAGAGCGGGACCCTCTACAGCAGCGATAATCGGCTTGGACCGTTCCCGGCGCACTATGCCGGCGAATCCACCTCGTTCGGTGGTCAGGTCGGCCCGTCCGGCGGCCACCGCCTTCAGGTCCGCTCCGGCACAGAACGCCGGTCCGGCTCCCTGAAGAACGGCCACCCAGAGAGCGTCGTCTGCTTCGAAGCGATTGATGGCTGCTTCGAGGTCGGCTGCCAACTGCTGGTCCACGGCGTTGCGGGCTTCGGGGCGGTCGAGGGTCATCACCGCGACGTTGTTCCGGACTTCGAAGTGGACGGCCATGGATTGACTCTACTGATGGCCGATTTGGCAGGATGGCCCGGCCCAGTTTCGAGAGTGTCGTACTCTCAGGAACGGGAGCGGCCCCGCCGGGCACGCGGTGGTGGGGTGGGATCGATTCCGAAGGCTTTGGCGATCTCGGGAACGCTCATGGAGTGGCGTTTGACCACTGCCAATAGTTCCTTGCTCGGCTCTGTGGGCAGACCCTCAGGCACTACACGGGCGTGGATCGGCGATAGGGATACAGCGTCCAACACGGTGGCCCACCGATCCTGGCTGGTCTCAGCGGTTAGCCCGGCTGCCGCCAAACTCGTCAGCCGTTCCATCACCGGAGCGGGCAGTGGCGCACCGGCTTTGGGTGGACGGGAACTAAGACGCAATGCCCGGACCACCCGGTCCTCGTCGAGGGCGCTGCCCACGTCAGTCAGCCATGCCTGGTGCTCGCGGTCAACACGCGCGGTTAACCCGATTCGAATCTGTTCGGCGAGGGCCTTGTCCTCTTCACTTCGGGCAGCCTGCTCGGCTGCGACCACCACCGACCGCAGGTCGCGCAGGTCAATGTCGTCCATGCCCACGAGTGCGGCTTCGGCTCGGTCCCTCCAGTCAGCGACACGCAGTGACGGGTGGATCCGTTCGGCCAACTTCAGGAGCAGGGGAGCGGGGATGGGTGGTTCACCGGTCGACCCGGAGGCCTTGTTCTGTGCCTCTATAGCCGTTCGCACACCGGGTACACCGTCCCGGAGGAGGATCCGGGCCAATAACTGCTGGTCATCAGGTAGGGCAGCCAGGGCGGCCTTACGGTGAGTTCGCCGTGGCCGCAGGCGCTTGACCCGCGGCTTCTGGGGCTCGGTGGTCGAGTGGTCCTTGGGATGGCGTTCTGAACGCTTCCTGTTCTTGTTCCGGTCGGCCTTCCCACTGGGACGGTCTTCGCCACGGCTGTGGGGGCGTCGGCCTTTGCCATTGCTTGGGGTGTCACTTTGACGACCGCGGCGGTCCCCGTCTCGTCGGCCACCACCTCGGCCATCCCGGCGATCTCCACCACGACTGGGTCCGTCGCCGCCGCGTCGGTTTCGCTTCCCGGCTAGGCGGGTAGTCACGAGGGGCTCATCACGACCCGACCCCAGCATCTCGAGGAGCTCGGGAGCCTGACGCTCGGTCTTGTCGGGCAGTACGGAGGTCACCTCGATACCGTCCATGAACTGTTCGAATTCCACCCGGAGGACGTCTCCCACCGCTGAGCCATTCGGCACGAGGCCGGCCTGGACCGAACCCTTTGGTTGCCGTGCACCGGCGGCCCGCCACGTCCACTCGCCGTCCTCACGGCTACTGGTGAGTTCGATCTCCATCCGGGGCATGGTCAGGAACGCTAGCCGTCCGACTCGCTGATCTGACTGGACTGTGGTGGTTGATCGGACGGGCTCGCAAATCGCCCTCGACTGGGGTAGATCGATTCGGAGTCGATCTGATGGCCCGTCAGATGGTGCTGTAGGGTCCAGAAGAGTCGACCAGAGGGGTCGCTGTATCGGTGCCGCCTGGTGGTGGCTCGAGGGGGGAACAGGGCAATGAAGTTACGGCTACGTCTGATGGTGGTGATTGGGGTGTTCGCGCTCCTAGCGGGCGCCTGTGGGGGAGGGGACGATACGTCATCTCCCGACGACGGTGACTCGGCGGCTCCTACTACGGCGGCTCCGGTCGACAGTGGCAGTGAGGCCGCCAGCGGTAGTGATGAGCCAACGAGCACCGAGGCACCGGCTACCACGGCCGCGCCGGCTGTCGAAGAGACCGAGTCATCGACGGATGATCCGGTCGAGGATGAGGGATCTGCGGCGACTCACCTAGGTGACGGCTCGTTGGGCCACGTGCGCGTCGAACCCGGTGAGGACATCCAGATCCGGTCGCTGAACGCCATCTCCGGCGACGTGGCCTTCCTGGGAATACCTAACGAGCGCGCCGTACGAACTGTCACCGGAATGTCGGGCACACAGAACGGTGGGGACTTCGGAAAGATCAAGGGGTTCCTCGTGAATATCGGCACGGGACTCGATGACCTCTGCTCGGCTGACGGTGGTGCCGCAGCCGCGCAGATGATCGTGGCCGACGAAGAGGTGGTCGGCGTGATCGGCACCAGTTGCTCGGGTGCCGCTGCGGCGGCTTCTCCGCTGATCAGTGAGGCCGGGATGGTCATGATCTCACCGTCCAACACCAGCCCTTCGCTAACCAGTGACCTAGCCGGAACGGCAGGTGAGAACTACTACCCCGGCTACTACCGAACTGCCCACAACGACCTGTACCAGGGTGCGGCTGCGGCCGGGTTCGCCCTCGACGTGCTCGGCGTAACCACGGCAGCGGCCATCCACGACGGTGACCCGTACACCCAGGGCCTGGCCCGGGCGTTCGCTGATGCCTTCGAGGCCGGTGGAGGGACGATGACAGTATTCACGGCTGTCAACAAGGGCGACTCTGACATGGTGCCGGTCCTGACCGAGGTGGCCGCGGGGTCGCCTGAGATGTTGTTCTTCCCGATATTCCAGCCAGAGGGCGACTTCATCGTCCAACAGGTTGGTGACGTGGCCGGCATGGAGGGCGTCACGCTGATGGCTGCTGACGGCTTGATGGTCAGCAACTTCATGGAGTTGCCCGAGTCCGAAGGGCTGTACTTCTCCGGGCCCGACCTTCGCTACGGAACGAACCGGAACCAGAGCGTCATCGTGGGAACCCCCGATGGCTTCGTCTCGGGCTATGTCATGAGTTTCGGTGAGAAACCATCGGCGGCGTTCTGGGCACACGCCTATGACGCCACAACGCTCCTGCTGGAAGCGATTGATGCGGCGAGTTACCTCGACGAAGACGGGGCGTTGGTCATCGACCGGGCCGGGGTGCGTGAGTGGCTGAACGGCGTGACTGATTACGAGGGGATGATCGGGACCTTGTCGTGTGATGAATTCGGTGACTGTGGATCACAAAAGATCACGGTGATAGGTCATGCCGATTCCGGCGACACGGAAGCATCGTTGGCCAACGTCATCTATGAGTATTCGCCGGCTGGCGGCTTCCAAGTCGGCCCGATGCTTCCCGTCGAGGAACCGCTGACGGCTTCGTGGCGGGGCGTTACCGAGGACTCGATCCACATTGCTGCGACCACCATCGACTTCGACTGGCTGGTCGACAACGGCTTCTCGCCCAACGGCTGGGGTGACCCGACGCTGGTGTGGGAGTCCGTAGTGGCCGATCTGAATGACCGGGGCGGCATCAATGGCCGTCAGGTCGTGCTCGACGCGGTGCGTCCGTACAGCGCCATTCCCGGTCTGGGCATCAGCGCCGACAGCGTGTGTCTGGAGGTGGCCGGCGACTTTGAGACCTTCGCCGTCCTCGGCGGCTTTGTGGGTCCGGCCGAGATCTCCAACATCTGCATTCCGGGACAGCAGGAGACGATCCTGATCGGAGGACGCGTGACCGCCGAGCGTCTCGCTCAGGTCACCGCACCATGGCTGGAGAACGGCACGGCAAAGGAACGTCGCATGTCGATGTACCTGACGCTGCTTGACCAGAACGGCTATCTCGATGGCAAGAAGGTCGCCATCGTCGGGGCCACGGCGAGCCAGGCTGCCTATGACACCGGCGTGGCAACCCTTAACGCCCTGGGCGTCGACGTTGTCTTGGAGGCCATCAGCGAGGTCACGGTGGGGGACACCGAGGCCGAAGATGCATGGTGGGAGGTCGTATCCGAGCGTGTCCGCACATCAGGAGCCGACGCGGTCGTATTCGCCGGAGGTGATCGGGCCGGTTTCCGGGGCCTGTTCTGGGCCGGCGTTGACGTGGAGTACTTCCCGTACAACAACGAGTCCGTTACTTCGCTCAGCAATGTCACTCCTGAGATGGTGGACGGGGCGGTGACGCTCACTGGCCTGACCGAGCAGGAGCAGCTCGAGCAGGAGGAGATTCAGGACCTGTGCATCAAACCGTTCCAGGCCCGTCATCCAGATATTGAGGTCGGGTCGCCCGACACGCACGAGGATGGGATCGAGAAGTGGTGGCGGGCGATCATGAGCTACTGCAACGATCTACGGATGTTCGAGCTCATTGCCAGCAAGGCGGGCGCGAACCTGACCAACGATTCGTTCCGGGAGGCGGCGGCTTCAATGCCACAGTTCAAACTGCCCTTGCAGCCATTCGCCTCTCTGGGTCCGAACAAGGTCGATGCAGGTGATTCCTTCCGACTCTCCGCCTTCGCCGATAACGGCACGGATGCTGGTGACATAGTGCCCCTGACCGACATCATGGACGGCACCCCGTAAGAGGCTCTGTCGCCGTGTAACGCGGAGCCCCGACTGCCGGCTCAACGAGTTCGGTTGGCCGGGGCTCTGTCGCGTACTGGGATCTTTAGTCGTAGAGGTGGCCGTGATCACATCCCAGTCAGGGGTGGCGCCTGACCAACCATCTGTGGGGGATCCACGTATCTGGGTATCAGGC
>Ga0315318_10000011_pt1 | contig 72167 bp, 50 predicted proteins | sample M1200m3416metaG_FD_203703 | JGI IMG/M metagenome (GOLD analysis project Ga0315318, IMG submission 203703) | Ammonia-oxidizing marine archaeal communities from Monterey Bay, California, United States - M1 200m 3416 | ecosystem: Environmental > Aquatic > Marine > Coastal | place: USA: California... | reverse complement strand
ACTACCCTTGACGAAGAAGTTCCCATGACGGTCGGGCTTCAGTATGAGTCTCCGGCCATCAAATTCTTCTGTGGAACCGTGATCGCTCTCTTGGGATTCGGTCTTCGAAAATTTACTCATTTTTTCTTGGTGCTCAGCCTCTGCCAACTCTTCCTCTCGCCGTATGCGCTTGGCCTCAGCCTCATTCAGCATATCTTCGACGTCTTCTTTGGAAGCGTCAGAATCCTTGTCCCTCTTCCACCATCGTTTGTCTTCAGCCATCGCAAGACCTCAGTTTCGTTGTGTGCTACTGCTAGGTGTGTTTCAATCTTGACCCGGATTAGGTCGCTGCGTAACCACTACCATCGTTTTCCACGTCACCGGTCCTCTGTAACTCCTTCAGGTGGGACAGCGCTTGGTCCTGCGCCAGTAGAGGATGCGCTCCCGGGCTGTCCGAGTATGCTGTGCTGGCAATGCTGGGGATGTCAGAGTTACCCGCTCGTACCGCCTTGAGGACCTTCTGATGCCTCGCCTTGCGGTGCTCGATGTACTCCGTCAGCACCCTCTCCGGGTTAGCGACAAGAGGGCCGTGACCAGGGAAGAGCACCTTGGGCTTTAGATCACGTATCCTCTCGAGGCCGGAGATGTAAGCGCCCATGTCACCCTCGCCTGAGGGAACTAGGATGGTGCCCACCAAGGTGCAGTTGTCTCCTGACACCACTCCGGACTCTCCGACTAGGCAGATCTGGCCAGGGCAGTGTCCAGGGCTCTCTATGACCTCCCAGCGGATTTCGCCACTAGGCCCATCAAGCACGAAAGAATCACTTTCGCTAAGGACTCGGTCTGAGTCACAAGGAGGGATTGCCGCTAGAGTCTCCGAACTCGCCCAAATCGGCGCTTGGTAAATCTCGGAGATTTGCCCCAAGTCGCCTATGTGGTCAGGGTGCCTGTGGGTGAGTATGGTTGCAGTGATTGAACTGCCGTCATCGTGGATCTCCTGGACTTTCAATGTCAGTTCTTCAAGACCCTCCTCATCCTTCGCCGCCGGGTCGACGATGACGCGCTCCCCGCCCCGCTCCCCGAGGATGAAGCAGTTGGTGTGGGTGGCGGGAGGGAGCGTGTCCGTGGGGATGAGTACGCACTCTACCCCCGGGCCGTACTCGAAGCGATGTCTGCCGGAGGGCGGGTCAGTGGCCAGAGCGTCGCAAGCGGACTGCAAATCACCCTCATTCTCGATGGCCTCCACTAGGTCGCGCGCCAGTGTGACGAGGGGTGGAGGCAAACGAATCTCGTTGTTCTCCCAGGAAGCAATCAGGTCAGCGGGTCTCCACCAACGGAACTCGTCGAACTCGGAGCGGCCGGGAGGAAAGGTCGGAGTGACACCGGGGTCCCCGGTGGGGACGTGGAAGAACAGATTGTGGAATCTCGCTGGCGCCTGAGGAGGAGTAATTCTCTCGGTAATCATCTCGCAGTGGAACCCGTCAGAGGTCAACTCGCCTGACTCCATCGACTCCAACCAGCCTGACTTGTCACTACAGACCAGTTTCCTGACTTCGGCGCTGACCTCACAGAAACCGCCGCTGCCGTCAGGAGCGACACCCAACTCCTCAACCATCTCTCTTAGTAGTGCAAAAGCAGAGACCCGATCCCCACCTCTTTCGGAGAGCCATTCTGGATGAGATTGGGCTGCAGTCCTGTCAACTCTGCTGATGCCACCACCTGGGAACGACCAGACGTCTGGAAAGGCGGGAAGCTCGGAGACGCGGTGCCCCAGCAGTATCTCGTGGCCGTCGACACACTCTCTGCTGAGGATTACGGAGGCTGACGGATGAGGGGTCGTAATCTCGGATTCAGGCATATCCATGCCCTCTGGCAACTCTCCCATATCCATTCGACAAGGTGTGACGCTTCAACCTCGCTACAATAACGATTGAATACATAATCTAACCTTCGCAGAGCATGGACTCGTTCACCATCGCGAACACCAGCACTAGCACAGGTGAGAGATTGCATCAGGCCGAGATGCCAAGGTTCGGCTTGGGTGTCTACTTGATGGGCGAGCCAGGAGAGTGCAAGTCGTCCGTGCTGTACGCGCTCGAGCAGGGATACAGATTAATCGACACCGCGATGGCATACGGCAACGAGGATGAGGTAGGCCAAGCCATTAGAGAGTCAGGAGTCCCCAGGGAGGACATCTTCGTAGTGACGAAGTTACGACAACCCCACGCCAACAGTCATGAAGAGACACTCCAGAGGTGCCAGCAGAGCCTTGAGAACCTCGGTCTAGAATACATGGACCTATATTTGGTCCACGCACCACCTAAGGATCTCAATGCAAGGGCTCCAGTCTGGCAAGGTATGGAGGAGTGCCTGTCCAAGGGCTGGACTCGCTCAATTGGAGTTAGTAACTACGGGGCACATCACCTAGATGCGATGATTTCGTATGCCACGGTGATGCCATCTATCAACCAGATAGAGATCAACCCGTGGCTGCAGCGGCCAGCACTACGAGCAGCTACAGAAGGCATAGGAGCGAAGGTAATGGCCTATTCTCCACTCGCTCGTGGTCACAAGTTGACAGATCCGGGGATATCCGGGATTGCAGTTTCTCTGGGTTGCACGCCAGCGCAAGCCGCCATCAAGTGGTGCTTTGATGTCGGCGCAATCACTATTCCAAAGTCTAGCAAGCCAAACAGAATCTCCGAGAATCTGGATTCTCTGGAGTTCGACCTTTCGGGAACCGAGGAGGAGTTTGCTGCTCTTGAGGAGTCATATGTCTCGGGATGGGATCCTACTTCGGAGCCGTGAGGCCATGAAGCCCCCAGAGACAATCGAGGAAGAACTCGCGATTATCGCCGAGGCTATCGAGGCAGGAATCGATCCATTCCCTCCTGAGAAAGTGCCCAGCAAATGGGCTAAGACCGCATTAGGGTGGTTCATGATAATCATCATGGTGAGTTGGGTCTCTGACATTCTTTACCGTTCTCTGTGATGCGGTAATGGTAGTCCCTCCCGGATTCGAACCAGGGTCGTGGGATCCAGAACCCCACATGATGGACCACTACACTAAGGGACTATTGGGTGACGGAGTCGGATTCGCTATTTCAACGAATCCGACATCTGAAAGAAGTCACTCAGGCCCCACGGAAGGCCGCGTTGACACTTGCAAGCTCGGCCTCGCTGGGGCGCATCTCGGATTCACTCAGGGCTGAAAGTGGAGTCTCGGTAAGTCCGAGCCCCTCGTCGGCGGTCTCCATGCTGTCATCGTAGTACAGCAGACCGGTCACGTGCTTATTCTCACCTTCCGCTTTGTGAATCGCTGATAGCGCAGAGACAGCGTCCGACGGGTCATGATTCTCGTCTAATGTCTCCAGTCGCAGAGTAGAACCGTCAAACATCTCGATGTCATCATATTCGCCCTCTGGAATGTCGACCTCCTCCAGAGGGGTGAAGTGAGGGATGTAATCTAGCATGTGTAGGACCTCGTCATTCTCCTTGACGTAATTGTAGGACTTGTATGATTCATCGTTGTTGGCGAAGGTGACGCACGGTGAGATGATGTCAATGACCGCCATTCCTCGGTGACCCATCGCCGCACGAATTAGGGAGGTCAGTTGCTTCTTGCTACCCGAGAACGAACGCGCGACGAAACTGCATCCGAGGTTGATGGCCATCGCGCACAGGTCAATCGGAGGCTGCACGTTGGTCGTCCCTTTCTTCTTCTTGGATCCCTTCTCTACAGTGGCACTGTATTGCCCTTTGGTCAGACCGTATACTCCGTTATTCTCGATGATGTAGACCATGTCGAGGTTGCGCCTAATCGCGTGGATGAACTGTCCGATACCGATACTGGCAGTGTCTCCGTCGCCCGAGACAGCGATGAAGGCCAGACTCTTGTTGACCATACTGGCACCGGTCGTGACAGAGGGCATCCTACCGTGTACGGTGTTGAAACCGTGACTCTTACCGAGAAAGTAGGCTGGAGTTTTGGAAGAGCAACCGATTCCACTCATCTTGGCGATGCCCTCGGGAGGAATCCCGTTCTCCCACGCTGCCTGGATGATGACATTGGATATCTGGTCATGGCCACATCCGGGGCACAGTGACGACTTGCCTCCGGTGTATTCCGACTTCTCTAGGTCGATTACATTGAGTTTGATGGTGCTCATACAGTAACCTCCAACGTCTCAAGAATCTTGTCGGCGTAGACACGAGCACGAGGAGGCATACCATCGGTGTAGGCCACACTGTGAAGGCGAGAGAGGAGATGCACTGGCAGCTCCTTGCGCAGGATACCGTAGAGCTGACCGTCCCGATTCATCTCGAGAACGATGACCTTGTCGTGTCTCTCAATGAATCCCTCGACCTCTGAGTGGTAGGGTAGGGCCCTGACACGGCAGGTACTGACCGACAGACCGGTCGATTCCAGCATGTCATCAATCTCAGTGATGGAGTTCTCCATCGAGCCGTAGTAGACAATCCCGATTTGCTGTTCCTTTTCTTCCCTGATAATAGGGGCAGGAAGTAGATCGCGAGCGCCGTCAATCTTCCTGCGCAGGCGAGAGATGGTGGAGTAGTAGACATCCGGGTCCTCTGAGTAGACGCCGTCTTCGTCGTGCCCTGTTCCTCGGTAAAGAATGGGATCGAGGCCGCTACCAGGTAGAGTTCTGTAGGGAATACCGTCCCCGTCTACGTCTCTGTAGCGTCCGTAGTTCGCTACTGCATCGACTTCTTCTCGGGTGCGCAGTACCTTGCCTCGGTCCATCGGAGAATCCGGGTATTGGAATCCCGCTGTAGACCATTGGTTCATCCCGAGATCGAGATCGCTGAAACCAAACACGATGGTCTGAAACCTCTCAGCGTAGTCAAAGACCCTCCAGCCGTACTCGAAGCACTCGTCGACGGTACCGGGAATCAGCACGATGTGTTGGGTGTCACCGTGGCTGGCTTCGTACAGCATCGACAGATCACCTTGCTGAGTACGAGTCGGAAGGCCGGTGGAAGGGCCGACCCTGTTGACATCCCAGATTACACCAGGCACCTCTGCAAAGTAGGCCAGCCCGATGAACTCAGACATCAGTGAGATGCCCGGACCACTGGTGCAAGTCATTCCACGACCACCCGCCCAGCCGGCACCGATTACCATGCCAGCGGCGGCTAACTCGTCCTCGGCCTGAATAACGGCACATGTCGCACCGCCATCATCACCTTCTCTGAGTTTAGGCAACCATTCGATGACGCTCTCAGCTAAAGATGAAGAGGGGGTGATTGGATACCATGAGAGCATGTTCACTCCGCCGAAGATTGAACCCAGTGCTACAGCCTCATTGCCTTCCACAAGGAATGTATCTGAATTCTTGTCGCGAGCAGCGACGCAATACGGTATGGGGCCTTCCCAGTTCTCTGCAGCGTAGGCGCGACCCTCGCTAATGGCCCTCTGATTCAATTCGATGGCCTTCTCCTTGCCCTTGAACTGGTTATTCAGGCACTCGTCGATTGCAGTATCGTCGATTTCTAGCAGATGGGCGAGTGCCCCGACATAGTACATGTTGCACATCAGGCGAGCCAGTTTCGGATTGATTCCCCTCGCCATCTTAGTCATCGGCATGCCGTATGAGGGACAGTCATCCCTGTCCACGGGGAGTTTGGCATCTTCGTTGTAAATCACGATGGTTCCGGGCTCAATGCGCGCGAGGTCCTTGTGCCAAGTGTCCTTATTCATCAAGACCTGGATGTGCGCTTTGTCACCTGGTGCCTGATACCCTCTATCGCTTGCGCGGATAATGAACCAGGTCGGAAGTCCAGAAATATTGCTTGGGAAGAGGTTCTTCCCACTGACTGGAACGCCCATCTGAAACATCGAATTGAGCACAATCAGGTTAGCGGACTGGGAACCTGTCCCATTCGCCGTTGCTATATTGATAGTGAAGTCGTTGTAGATACGCTCCATCGTTTCCTGCTTCTCCATGGCTCGGCTCGGCACTATCTAGGGGTTCGCGCAAGACGACCCGGTAATAATCCGGTATTAGCCATTACCGTTACCGATTCACAGGATTCAGGATGATTGCGTGTCCGTTGGCATTTTCAATGAGTTCGCTTTCCGCCGCTCTATGTCTATCCCCGAGGCGCTACAGATTGCATGGTCCGAGGCCACCGCCCTAACCGAATCTGGAGAGCCAGAGAAAGCCTTGGAACTGCTGCGCTCCGTGGCTTGGGATGCCTGTCAGAACGGTGCTCAGAAGGCGAGGACCTTGCGCTTCGCAGCTGACGCAAGTACGGCCCTCGGGGAGCAAGACACTGCCAACCAGAAGCGCCATTGGCAGCGCGCCCACAAGAACTACCGCAAGGCACTAAACTTCGACCCTAAGGATAAGGAGACTAGGCGCCGCATGAACAAACTCGCTTCGATGATGGACGAGCAGGCAGTCTCCTTGGGTCTTGGCTTGCAACTCTTCGATGAAGGCAACCCGACTCCATTGGGGACATTCGCATTCCTAGTGGCCTTCATGCTGGTGCTGGTCTCGTTCAAGGTGATTCCAGAGCTCTTCGACACACCTGAGGATAACCCCGTGGTCATCCTTGAGATATCGTACATGCCATCCGGAAGCAACGAGAGAGTCACAGCGTTCGTAGAGATCGAACTCTATCCAGGTGAGGCGCCGCTTCACGTGGAGAATTTCCTCCTCCTTGCGGAAGAATTTAGGTACGACTTCACAGAGTTCCACAGAATCATCGATGATTTCATGATCCAAGGAGGTGACTTCGGTTCTGGAGGTAGTACCGCGAAGTGGTACGGGTACTGTAACGGCGCCGAGTTTGACAACTCAGGAAACAGATACAGTTCCGATAACTGCGACCAATTAGATTGGTCTCTTCCAGGAGAGCATACTAACGGCCTCAAACACATCCCAGGTGCACTAGCTGCGGCCCATGCAGGACTCAACACGGACGGCAGTCAGTTCTACATCGTGCCAGGAGATAGCACCCCTTCCTGGCTCGATTGGGAAACCGGAAAGGATTGTACGACTGAATCCTGCCATACGGTCTACGGTCAGGTAATCAGCGGTTTGGATCATGTCACAGCTATCAGTGAGGTCGATACTGGGAACGGGGACGCTCCAATCAATGAGGTCCGCTTGGTGCACGTCACCGTGATTGATTGAGCATCTAACGCAATTTAGCAATGGGTCAACTTCATGGAGCCCATCCCTGCCGACATCACCGTAGGTGATGACATGAGCAAGACCAATCCCTTCGATGCGAGGTCTCACTTTGATACGAGTGACGGCTCACAAGCCTCTTTTGTCGACATAGGGGCACTGGAACGTTCGGGAATATGCGACCTAGGCGAAATACCCGCCTCGATTCGTATTCTCCTAGAGGCAGCTCTTCGCAAGTGCGATGGTTTCCTGATTACCGAGGAAGACGTCCTAAAGATAGCCACATGGTCTCCGGAGATGACTCCCGCGGAGATTCCTTTCAGCCCCAGTAGAGTCATCCTGCAGGATTTCACAGGAGTGCCTGCAGTCGTCGACATCGCCGCACTGCGTGATGCCATGGTGGCGATGGGAAAAGATCCAGAGAGAATCAATCCACAGGTACCGGTCGATCTGGTCGTAGACCACTCGGTCCAAGTCGACATCTCCGGTTTGTTCCAAAACGCGCGCGAGCGTAATCTTGAGATTGAATACGAACGTAATCTCGAGCGTTATAAGTTCCTGAAGTGGGGTCAGCAGAGTCTCGACAACTTCCGTGTTGTGCCTCCTGGTCGAGGCATCGTGCATCAAGTGAATCTGGAGTGGATAGCGAGCGTGGCTCGGGAGGAAGATGGAATATGGATTCCCGACACTCTAGTGGGTACGGACTCCCATACTACGATGATCAACGGCCTCGGTGTCCTCGGCTGGGGAGTGGGCGGTATCGAGGCTGAGGCGGTAATGCTTGGCCAACCGATTTACATGCTGCTGCCGAAGGTAGTCGGATTCGAGCTCAAAGGCTCACTCCAGTCAGGTGTAACGGCGACCGACATGACACTGAGGGTGGTGGAGATGCTGAGAGAGCACGACTGCGTGGGCAAGTTCGTCGAATTCTATGGCTCTGGACTTGCTGCCCTCAGTCTCCCAGACCGAGCCACAATCGCCAACATGGCTCCCGAGTACGGCGCCACATGCGGCTTTTTCCCTGTAGATCAGACTACTCTCGACTACATGCTACTGTCGGGACGCGAACCCTCCCATGTCGAGGATGTCAAGCGCTATTTGTCTGCGCAGGGCTTGTTCTACACCGACTCCACACCAGCCCCCTCGTTCACTTCCTCCCTATCACTCGATCTTTCAACAGTCGAACCCTCGCTGGCAGGGCCCAAGAGGCCTCATGATAGGGTATCTATGTCTGAGATGAAATCACACTGGAGGGAGAGTCTGAATGCACCAATCGGCCATCAGGGCCACGGTATCGACTCCTCTCAAAACAATGCTAGTGCTGCAATTGCCGGGCGCGATGCGGAGTTGGAGCACGGGGATGTCGTAATCGCCGCCATCACGAGCTGCACCAACACTAGCAACCCCAGCGTGATGATAGCGGCAGGATTGCTCGCCCGAAATGCCCGTGCCAAGGGGTTGTCAATCAAGCCCTGGGTAAAACCTAGCCTCGCTCCCGGTAGTAGGGTTGTAACCGATTACTATGACGCCGCCGGCTTGACAGAAGACCTTGATGCCCTCGGATTCAGCGTTGTCGGTTACGGCTGCACCACCTGCATTGGCAACTCAGGTCCCCTCGATGAGGAGATAGAGGCTGCCGTAGATGAAGCGAATCTGGTCGTTGGGAGTGTTCTCTCGGGAAACCGAAACTTCGAGGGTAGAATTCATCAAAAGGTCAAGGCGAACTATCTTGCAAGTCCTCCTCTCGTGGTGGCCTATGCCCTCGCTGGCACTCTTGACATCGATTTCTCAAGCGACCCCCTCGGTCACACTAAGTCGGGCGAACCGGTGATGCTCGCAAACATCTGGCCCAGCGACGACGAGATCCGCACGACCATTGAGAAGGTAATCGGACCTGAAATGTTCAAGCAGCGCTACGAAGACATCCTCAGAGAGCCACGTTGGGACGCGATTCCCAGCAAATCTGGATCTCTGTACCCTTGGGATGACTCTTCGACCTATGTCCGCTTACCTTCCTTCCTCGAGGGAATCCAGCCCGAACCGGCTGCGATAGAGCCTATTCACGGTGCTAGAGTTCTGGTAAAGGTCGGTGATTCGGTGACCACCGACCACATCAGTCCGGCCGGCGCGTTCCCTCATCACGGTCCCGCTGGTCAGTACCTGATAGGCAACGGAGTCCAGCCACGCGACTTCAACTCGTTTGGAAGTCGTCGAGGCAATCACGAGGTGATGGTGCGTGGTACCTTCGCCAACATCCGTATGCGCAATCAGATAGCGCCCGGTACGGAAGGTGGCTTCACGACTTACTTCCCCACCCGAGAAGTCACCTCGATATACGAGGCCAGCAACAGATACCGCGAAGACAGTACTCCTCTAGTCGTGCTCGCCGGCTCTCAGTATGGAACCGGTAGTAGCAGGGACTGGGCTGCCAAAGGCACCCTGTTGCTAGGTGTGAGGGCAGTCATAGCTACTTCATTCGAGAGGATTCATCGCTCCAACTTGGTGGGAATGGGTGTCCTTCCTCTGACCTTCCCCGAAGGCGAAAACGCTGTCAGCCTTGGCCTAGATGGCTCCGAGCTATTTGACATCCCAGCGAGAGCCGATTTGCAGCCTATGTCGTTGATACCAGTTACAGCCACTAGGTCTGATGGTAGCACAGTCGAGTTCGAAGCCATTGTAAGACTAGATACACCGGTCGAGGTTGAATACTACAGGAACGGAGGCATTCTACCGACCGTGCTGAGGAATCTGGCCGAAGCATGAAAGCCATCATCGCAGCCCGGAGACTGAGGAACTGATTCTCGGAGCATTGACCATGGAACTAAGGGGAACTGTCAGATTCCGATTCCGGTCCCAGGAGCACGATGTCGATGTGCTGCTCGAGGGCGATGTCGCATGGGTCACCAAGGTTCGTGAGGAATTAGGACTCTCGGGGGAAGTTGGCGTACTACAGCCTCTGGCTGCTCGTTTGGCCGAGTCCGACGAGTCCGAACCTGAATCGGCCATGGGAGAGGGGACCGAAATATACGAAGAAATGCCCCCGCCTGAAGATGCAGTCCTGCCTGGCCCTCCTCCAGACCCCTCAAGGATTCCCTCGGTGGTCCGCACCATTGGTAGTCTTGATGTGGACTCTGAAATCTCCAAACTTGGTGGCGGTGAGAGGAGCGATCCAGATATCATGACCATAATAGAAATCCTCGACGAACTGGAGGACGAGGTTGAGCCGTTGTCCGACAACATGTCGGGAGAACCACTGACTGAAGCCTGGATTCAACTACTCCTCACCCTCGTGGTCCGTGAGCACGGTTACACCTCATTGCCGCTGAGCTCGATAGAGCAGGCTGTAGGGGACAGGACGAACCGGCAGGGAGTTGATCTGGAAATCTTCCTAGACCGTCTGTGGATGATGGGAAGGTTGGAGAGGATTCACGGCGGTGCGGAGGCCCAGTATGCACCTAATCCCAGTTGGTTGGAGTTACGGTAATACCCCCTCCTTGAAATCACCAACTCCTACGGAGTTGCCAAACTCATTTGTGGCGAAGGCATAAGTGATGAGTGAAACTCCGGTTGAGCATGCTGCATACGTCTGAGTCTACCCGAAATCGAACCAAGGAGGGTCGCAAGGCCGTCTTCATGGTGTTATTGATGCTGACCTCACTGCTGGTTTCGTTAGTACCAGCCGTGAGCGCTTCACACATCACCCAGTACGCAGTACAACGTGATCCAGCTCATCTCTCAGTCGGTGATCTGAACTGCGACGGCAACAACGATATCCTCTCTGTTAGCGTGATGGGGCACTACATCACAGCTCTGTACAACGACGGACAAGGAAACTTCGCAGACAGGCAGGATGTGTTCATATCGAACAATGCTTCGCAGCGAGCAGGTTTCGTGGATACCGCCAACTCGGTCGACGCCGAGATCGCTGACATCGACGGCGATGGTGTGAATGATATCGTCTACTACCAAGAGAACATACGCTTCGTCGGAGAGAGCTTCGTCAGGCCGGGCAACCTGACCATTATGTGGGGAGAATGCTCCGAGAGAGTAAACCAGTGGGACGACACTGAGATTACAGTCTCCAACCCGTATCACCTCGGAATGGAGGTCGGTGATATCGATGGTGATGACAATGCCGACATCGTGCTGCTGACAAGCGACGCCACAGCCACCAACCAATACATACAGATCTACCGCGGACCTGATCCTTCCCTTTTGACCAACCAACAGTCGATACCCGTCCCGCTGACCAATGGAATGTACGTTGAGACTCACTTGGGACATTGGGGGGAGACAGTCCAAGGAGGCGGTATTCCCGGAGGCTTGGGTGACTGCGAGGACCTTGATATCTGGCTCCTCAGAACTCCTCCATACAATACTGGAGTGGGAACCTCTGTCGGGCACTACGACAACATGACCGTGCTCGAGTATGACTGCATCACCGACCAGTACCCAAACCCTCTGGACGCAACCGCTCAGGGTATCCACGAGTTCAAACTTGACGCTGAGCACAACTATCCCCTATATGGCCTCGACATTGCTGATACTGATGGAAACAACGAGATAGACCTCATCGCGGCAGTTGATGGAATCACTGGAAACATCTCTTACGCCACTAAGTCGGGTAGCAGTTGGAACACCCAGAACTATGTTTACCTCGGAGACTACCTCGGGGCCTCAATTACCATTGTGGATGTCAATCAGGACGGCGAGGTCGACTTCTTCGTACCCACTGAGGTAACCCTGACCCGTTTGCAGGACTCGTCAGCGCAGAACCAGACTTATCTGCTGCTTGAGAATCTCCGTGAGATTAACTCCGTCGAGATTATCCTCGCCAACCCCAGCGGACCGGGGTACCTAACCTCTCTTTCATTCGATGTCGGACGCCGACCCACCATGGCCATCCCTGGGCAACTCCAAGGGGGTGACAATAGCGCCTATGAGATTATCATCGGCCAGCGTGATTACTCCTACAGGTTCTCAGATGGAGCCATGTGGCTCGATACTCAGGGCTGGGCAGGGGCAGGTGACTTCCTATCAGTATTAACTCTGGACAACGAGGATGTCGGTATCACAGGGGTGACTATCGCACCCGCGTCATACAATCCTTCTACTGGAGAGGCCGAAATCGGCGAGGGCACTAGATGGGTTAACGTGACTGTCAAGAACACAGGACTCAATCCTCTGACTGGATCTGTAGATGTCGACCTTGAGGTCAAGGAGGTCCTTGGTGGGACTGATACCGTGGTTTATTCAAATGACTTTGAGGGCAACGAGGATACCACTAACTGCGCCAACTGTGCCTTTGCGAAGCACTCCTACACCGGGATGTACGGGACTGGAGCTTCATCTTGGCACATAGAGACCAACTCCACTGCCGCCACCCAAAACGTCTCCTGGTACGAGGCTGACAGCAACCCGACTGACTACTACTGGGCGGGTGTGGACTACAATGGCGACAACGAGACCGATTCGGGTTACTACAACAACATGGACGAGGCACTAATTCTAGAGAACGTTGACCTGACCGGCGCGGATGCTGCGTACATGGATCTCTCAGTGATGTGTACGACTGCGTTCTTTGAACTCTATTTGGCCGAGCAGTACTCGGTCGTAGAGCGCTGGTTGTACGAAGACTCGTGTGGAATCGAAGTCTGGACCGACGGCAACGGATGGGAATCTGTCTTCTTCAACGGTGGCTGGGACAATGAGCGCTATTTCCGTATATTATACCAAGGAGTTGACCCGGAATACAACACCTACAACAACAATTTCTACTATGAAACAGCCACTGGATGGCTGAACTACACAGAAGGTGGCGGAACCTCTCCCGACCCTGACGAGAGAGAATCTATCGATTTAACGCGATACGCGGGTCAAGTAGTCGACATCAGATTCCGCTTCCGCAGCGGTCTGATGGGCTCCGTTGGCCCCGCTGGGTCATCACAGGATACCGGCTATGACGGATTCGCCTTTGACAACATCACCATCAGGAAGACGGACATAACATTCGGTACCACTGAGACCGTGAGCCAACAGTTGACCTTCAACAACTTCGCAGCAGGTGCATCCGAGGAAGTCAGCCTGACTGCTGACTTCATCGACAACAGGACCTACTACGTGAAGACCGAACTGACCAACCCCACGGGCTTCACCAACATGGACGAACTCAATGACGATATCAGGTTCCAGTTGACAGTGAACAATTTGTTCGATCCGTGCCTTGCTGAGGAGCACTGGGTCGATTTGGAGAATGGAGTCAGGTACGCCTCAGGCGAGCGTGACATCCGTGTCAAGGCCCAGAACTGCGGCAACACCCTGACTGACTTCCAGTTAGAGGCATTCATTCAGAACGCCGAGCCCGACCTCGTCGCTATCGAGGATTTCTCAGGCATCGAGCCAATGTGGTCAGATGACGGCAACGAGAATGGTAGCAGACTTGATGACTCTACAGGCTCGAACGACATGCTCCCTCAGAATGTCGGCGTGTTCAACAGTCACGCATATTGGCTGGGACACCCGAGCGACGGCTACGGCGACAACTGGAATGAAACCATGACACTGGACCCAATCCCTGTCTCGGCAACAGGGGCCGACTTCACATACCTGACCTTCGACTACTATGCAGAGGGTGACTACCTCAAGGACAACAACGGCAACATCCTAGCTATCCGGGATGCAGCCAACCTAGAGATTACTTGGACTAAGCAGGGAGAGGTCTTCGAGGGTGTTGTCTACGGGACCTGGACCGACCTTAATGAGAACGGCATCCAGAATACTAATCCGGAGGATCCCAACTTCCACCGCTGCGAGGATTTCGATCTCAACGGCTACGACGAGGTCGAGTATTTCGGCGACCACTCGGACAACATCAACTCAGTGGTCTGGTTTGACTCCGAAAACATCCTCAAGTCAGTAACCGTCGACATGACACATATCGTCATCCTGAACCGCACCAGCGCCGATACCGGAGATTGGCGCGACGAGTGTACATCTCTTTCTGGCTCCGATGTCACCCTGACATGGAGATTCCAATCGAATGACGATGGAGTTAACGGCAACGCCGGGCTGTCCGGCTTCGGCGTGGACAATGTCCGTGTAGAGGAATTCACCTTCGAGGACGATGGGACCTACACGGTCGACGTGACCGGACTGGATGCCGCTGAGCATCAGATAGTCAACATGGCCACACACGACTTCCAGAGTGGCATATACAAGATTGACGTGACCACTATCTTCGACAACACCGATCCGATGACTGCATGGTACAATGAGACCGAGGTTAACACCGCTAACAACCACTCGTCGATTATTTTCAGTATCGCCAGCGCGGATATCACCTTGCTACAGCCTGATGTGTTGGAGTGCGTGGCGGACATCACTTACGAGTGCGTCTATCCAATCGATGACGCATCAGCCCACAGTTTCGCTGTACCGCTTCTTAACGGGGTCATCGCGGGCGAGTACCAGATTACAATGAAGGTCGTTGATTTGGACACGGGACAGACTGTTTACGAAGAATCAAGCGACAACGGACCGTTCGACCTCGCTCCTCACGAGAGGGGTCAGGCCAACTGGACCAACCCGTACAATTCATGGTACGATGCGCACACCTACAACATCAGTTTCTACGCTGACCTGTTCCAAGAGAACGGGACCCTTGAGTCCTCGGGCAACGACCGTTACTTTGAGATCCAGTTCTATGACAACATCGATGTCGCAATCCTGTCCAACCCAACTGACCAAAATCGCCTGCAGAGTGTCAAGAATGATCTAGAGGCAATGGGCAAGACGTATACTCAGTTGCGTATGGAAAACTGGGATACCTACGGGACACCTGATTGGGTTGAGCACTTCAACAAGGTGTTGCTGCCATGGCAGACCGATTACAACGTCTACTACGGCGAGTACTATGAGGCGCTGGCAGAGACCCGTGAGAGCGACGGACTCAGCCTAACCGAGACTCTCGAGGACTACATGAGTGGAGGAGGTACAGTGCAGATGCACCTCGGCCCATATCGCAACGAGTACCAACCCAACAGACTGCCGTTTGGCATGGACATCGCGATGAGGAATCAGGTCAACTTCACCGTTGACAACAGAGTCCACTATAGCAACCTGACCATTGTAGATCAGTACCACCCGATACTCAGCAACGTCGATCCGATTGCGTTCAGTGGAATCAATGGTGGCTCACACATAGCTCTGGCCGGACTCGATGCGGCACAAGTTCAATCTACCCAGATTCCACAGGTATGCGGCGGGCGCATCAGTGATCCAACAGGGACCTTCCACACTCTGATGCGTGACACTGAATATGATACCCAGTCTCTTCTCTCATTATGCAATCGAGGTGCTGGAGGCCTGATAGTCACTACAATCGACGTAGAGAACCCGAGTGTGTCCGAGGAGTTTGGAGGCTCAAGCATACCACTACTCTCCAACATGTTGGCTTACCACATGACCCCTTACCCGAACGACTTCGGTATCGTCGAGGAAAGTTTCGATCTTACTATCAACGGAGTCGCGCCTTCGATTGACTCCGTTACAGGAGCCTACGCGACCATGTACATCAAGAGCAACTCTGATCTCGATTTCAGTTACATCACGTCAGTCGAAGGAGTAGTAGCTGACTGGACATTGGAGTCTGGGAACAACGATTCAGTGACAGGATGGGATGGTTTGGTGATAGATGCCGACGAGTATAGTCACACCCAGCAGATCAGCCCAAGCATCCCAACGCTCGGCTCCTTCTGCGTTGGTGACTCTGCCTCGACAACAGGTTGCCGAATCGGTGCCGAGTGGCTGCTCACCCTGTACCTGCATGACGATGCCGGACACACTCGCATAACCTATGTCCGACTAGTCACAGATGATACTCTGGCAGACGAGTTCAGGCCGATGGCAAGTGCAACCATGGTCGAAGATGCCACTACCAGTGAGTACGTCAGTCTCGACGGCACCAAGACTGTCGCTGGTGTGGAATGGCCAATTTACCGGGCTAGGCTATCCGACACCGGCGACCTCAGCATCTCGTTCGACGCCAGCGAGAGCTACGATCCCGACGCACCTGAGGGCGAGAAGGGCATCGAGCTCTATGAGTGGAAGGTCTTCTTCGATTATCCCTGGGACAGCTCCGAGCCGACCTTAGAGGGACACGTCTTCCAGATTCCGGCGGCTGCCGGCGGAGATGATTGGTCCTACGTATTCAGGAACCTGACTGCCAGTCCAGATGGAAATCTCGAGAACGAGATTCGAATCGAGCTGATTGTCTACGACAAGGCGGGCAAGCAGAGTGAGAAGCACAGGATGTACTTCGTAGTCGTAGGAGAGGACTTTGGCGATGATGAACCGATAGTGCAGTTCACCAATCCGGGTCCTAACGAAAATCAGAACGATGACCTAGTGACCATTACTGGTACCTTAATTTCAGGCGCCGAGAACAGCGACGTTATCATCGAAGTCGCTCTAACTGAGGCTGTACTGGATTACACTCCAACCCAGAAGATTACCCAGAAATCAATTGGCAAGTACAACGTCACAGGGCTGCTCACTGATAATCAGCAGTTCACGATGACCTTGGACATCTCCGATCTCTATCAGGAAACAGGTGTAGCTGCCACTATCTACGTGAAGATCAAGGAGGGAGACGGCGAGAGACACACCCTCTATCAGCAGATTGGTATCACACTGGTTCCACATATCGAGGTGGTCGTTACCACCGACGAAGGCGATGGCATGGGTATGCTATTGATTGGTGGTATCGGAGTATTCGTCCTACTACTCGTAGTAGTAGTCACGATGATGATGCGCGGGCGAGGCGGCAAGGACTCTGACGAGGATACAGTCGAACAGTTCGGAGGCGTCGAGGCGATGGATCCAGTCGAGGCTTATGTTCAACAGATGGTCGCCTCAGGGTATGATGAACAGACCGCTCGGACGTACGCTGAACAGTACTACGCTCAGTACTACGAACAGCAACGCAAGGGCGGCGGCTGACGCTAACCGCCAAACGATTGCTCCAGACGCACCTTGAAGATGAGGTGGTGACAGCGATGGCTGTGAACACCTCGGGACCACATACTGTGGCCGACATTTCCCTTGCCGACGTAGGCGAGGCCAGAATCTCGTGGGCTCGAAGCAGGATGCCGGCGTTGGCAGCCTTGCGAGCCGCTACAGAGAGCAAAAAACCACTTGCTGGTCAACGCATCGCTGGGTGCCTACACGTCACTAAGGAGACTGCGGTCCTAATCGAGACACTGAGGGCGGCCGGGGCCGAGGTGTCGTGGTCCGGCTGCAACCCGCTCTCAACTCAGGACGACGTGGCGGCATGGCTGGCAAGGGAGGGCTACGGTATCCACGCTTGGTACGGCCAAGGGACCGAGGAGTTCTACCAGTGCATCGACCGGACCCTCGACTTCGCTCCAACGCTTACTCTCGATGATGGTGCTGATCTGATTTACCGGGTCCATAGCAACTTCCCTGAGTTAGCAGAAGGCATCATTGGGGGCACCGAGGAGACGACCACAGGAGTTCAACGTCTGCGGGCAATGGCCGATGCAGGGGAGTTACTGTATCCAGTTATCGCGGTGAACGACGCAGCTACCAAGTGGGACTTCGACAATGTGCATGGCACCGGTCAATCGACTCTGGACGGCATCATCAGAGCCACCAGTGTTCTCCTAGCCGGCAAGGACTTCGTTGTCGCAGGCTACGGTCACTGCGGCAAGGGCCTAGCCATGCGCGCTAGAGGGATGGGAGCAAACGTCATCGTGACCGAAGTAGATCCATTGCCAGCATTGAGGGCCGTGATGGACGGTTTCAGAGTCATGAGGATGGACGAGGCCGCCTCTCTAGGGGATATTTTCTGCACTGCTACAGGGATGAAGGACGTGATTGTAGGGAGGCATTTCAAGTCAATGAAGGACGGCGCCATAGTTTGTAATACCGGGCACTATGACTGTGAGATTAGCATACCTGATCTCGAGGAGAGGTCCATCGGCTGCCGCACTATCAGAGAGAACAATGAAGCCTTCGAGATGGAGGATGGCCGTACGATATATCTTCTGGCAAAGGGTCGTCTGGTAAACCTCGCCGCCGCCGAAGGTCATCCCAGCGAGGTGATGGACATGTCGTTCGCCAATCAGTTCCTAGCATTGTGTCGCCTAGCCTCTGAGGGTAGTGACTATGGCAACAGAGTCTACGACATCAGTCCTGAGCAGGATACCGAGTTGGCCGCACTAAAACTTGAGACATCAGGAATCAGTATCGATGAGTTGACGTCCGTGCAGATTGCCTATCTCAATGACTTCAGTGCCGGAACCTAGTCCTCCAACGGCTCAAACTCATCCGCTTCGATTTTCTCTTGAGTTTCGGCGAACCAATCTTCCTCTAAGGCCGAGAATTTGGGAACGTCAGGACTCCACCTTATTGGTAACTTGTCTCCAGATTGCACTACTAGTTCGAGTCTCTCACCCAGGGCCGGCATCCTCTGTCCGACCATGGCGGCGTACAACTTGCTGTACCTGATGGTTTCCGGTATGCAGATTCGCCCGCTACTGGTCTCGAAATCTATCGCACGGTCGAGGTCTAGGGCGTGCCGATTCAGTTTGTGCAGTAATCCCGAGGTGACGCGCGATATCGCCATGAAACAGACCAATATGAAGACGAATACCATGAGGAATCCCCATGTTGAATTCCCAACGAGTGTCATCGAAATAGTCCCTAGGAGGAACACTATGGGTGCGATGAAGGTAATCAGGAAGAAAGTGGGGGAGATTGGTTTCCGTTTCTTCATCCTCTCGATTATCGCCCAGCGCGGATGCTTGGGGTTCTGTGGTCTGAAGATCTCATCCTCTTCCATCTTAGCGGCTCTAGATACCATCCGGTTCACTGATTCCATACGAGCAAGTTGGTTGCTGTTGGTGGCTTCCATGCCCTCACTGAAGAGCTCTTCAAGGAGTTCAGCACACTCTTCATAGTGTCCTAGTCTGACTAGAATACCTATCTGTTCGATTAACGGAGCGACCTCGTAAGGAGCAACTTCACGCCTGTCCTGCCACCACCTGAGGCCGTCTTCTAGCATCCCTAGGTGGTCAACTAGGAGGACTCCTCCGAGCCTCCAAGCATCGAAACCCTCTGGGTCTATCTGCACGACTCTACGCAGTGCCGCCATTGCCTTCGCTGATTGCTCGAGGTCAGGCATTTCCTGTTTGCCTCTAGTCTCAGTAGGTAGTGACCAGCGGGCCACTCCCATCCACCCGTCGGCGTGAATAGGGTCGATGGCCACAGTTTTCTTGGCTGCCTCAAGGGCAGTCACTCTGTCGCCTGACTGCTCTGCCTCTATTGCATCGAGCCATGTCATCTCGGCACTCTTGGCCATGACCCTTGCTGGGGCGCGCAATGCATGAAGGCTGGGGTGTGGATTGGTAATCAACGGCCCCTGCCGGTATGTCGGCTACTCGGCCGACCTCCGCCCTTCCAGTTGTCTCTGGGATTCGGTCTGCGCCGTCTCCCCTGCGTTTTCCTAAATCCCTTGCCTTCGACGGGCTTCCGGGTATCACAGCGGTTGCACACAGTCCTCTTGGCATAATTGTGATTCTTGCACTTTGGGCAATTCCAGTCCCCTGGCTTCATATTTGAGTCATTGAAGCCGCCCGAGTTACTAGATTGATACCCACGAGAATCCCTCCCTCTTCCGCCACCGCCTCTCGGTTTCGGCTCTTCACAACCAGTGCGATTGCAGACTTTCTTGTTTGCGAAATTGTGATTTTTGCACTTAGGACAACTCCAATCTCCTGGCTTCATATTTGAGTTATTGAAGCCGCCAGAGTTATTTGATCGGTACCCACGAGAATCCCTACCTCTTCCGCCACCGCCTCTCGGTTTCGGCTCTTCACAACCAGTGCGATTGCAGACTTTCTTGTTTGCGAAATTGTGATTTTTGCACTTCGGACAACTCCAGTCTCCTGGCTTCATATTTGAGTTATTGAAGCCGCCAGAGTTATTTGATCGGTACCCACGAGAATCCCTACCTCTTCCGCCACCGCCTCTCGGTTTCGGCTCTTCACAACCAGTGCGATTGCAGACTTTCTTGTTTGCGTAATTGTGATTTTTGCACTTCGGACAACTCCAGTCTCCTGGCTTCATATTCGAGCCTCTGTCTCCTCCGAACTTGCGGTCTCGGCCCCTTTGATCGTTACCTTGTCTACTACCTGGACGACTATCGCGCCCCCTTCTGAATTTACTCTCGCCTGTTCGCCAATCCTGGCGACTCTGGTTGACCCTCCCTCTAGGGGCAATCTCAACTGGCGACCCTATTGCGCTACCCGCCTCTACACCTCCATTCAGAGGATGCACGTGAATCAGAGGTTCATCGGACGGGCCCAACACAGTTTCCACTCTCCCAAGTGTCTTCCCTCCAACGACTCGGATACCAGCCCCCAGCCTTGGCACGCGTCCCTCAAAGGAGACCAAGAGCCCACCTTCGTGCGACTCTCTGGACACTCTGCCGGAGAAACTCATGGCTCAGCCGCGTCGCCTACCATACATGAGGGCTGCGACTGCAGCCATGGTCACTGTAGGGAGGCCTACTGCAGGTAGAAGACCACCTTCATCCTCGTCTTCAGAGGGGGGCGGAGGTAATATCTCAGGTTCATCGAAGAGATGCGAGTTGTTCACTGTCCGAGAGACCTCCGAGCACTTCCCTGAAGTATCGCACCCTTCGATTGCGACGACGTACTCTCCCTCATCCCACAGTTCGAAGTTGATATTCGGAGTGGACCACGTATTCCCAGTGGAACTCACCGAGGCTGTCTGCGAACCGTCTATAGACATCGAGAACGCTACAGATTCACCGTCCGGGTCACTGTACTGCCCCTGCATTGACCACTGCGACCCATCCCACTCGGTATTCATTATCGTCAACACAGGTGGTGCAGACTCCTTTCTCAAACCGATATCATACACGTGCTCGAGAGAGTATACCTCGTTGGTGCCAACGACACTGACCCAGACTCCCACCGGGCCGGGCAGTGAGTTGGATGAAGAGAGATGTATTGTGACCTCTTCGGTGAATGTAATCGTAGAAGTGGGTGAAGATTGATCGTCCTGAATCAGACCAATCTCGATTTCCAAATCAGGCCAGTCCGAAGTCGGGCTGATTGTAATCGGATGAGGGTCGCTCAGAGTCTGCGTGGATGTCGAAAGAGAGAACGGCACGCCTAGGTTCCACGTCCTGTTGCCAGTGTTTTGCCCTGCTGGGTCGACAGCCTCGCAAGTCACTTCTGCGGTGCTGCCACGAGGAATCTCGGCCCACCAAGATCGGTCACCGCCCTCCATCAACTGCAGCGAGGGGGCGCCGGTGCATCGGATATCCAACTTAGAGACACTGCCTTCGTCAGAGAACCATAGAGAGACATCTTCCCAGTACGCCCAGACGTGCTCCCCTCCGCTGGGCGAGGGGAACCACGCGCCCTCTGGAGGGGCAGCATCAGTCCACTCAGGGGGATCATCGACTGGAATCGGAGCTGTGGTGAAGTCCGCAAACAGATCCTCTCCAAGCGGCCAATCAATCCGAGGGGAGTCGGGGCTGATGCTGTAGGTCAGGCTGCCGTCAACATTCTCTGTGATTGAGTACGTCGAGGAGCCGTCGCCAATACAACTACCTCGGAGCGGCGCCTGACCGCCCGCGGTCTCCTCGTCCAGCCCTACATCTCTGCCTTCGCACTCATCCCACAGGTCGAGCCGCAGGTCTTGAGTAACGGGGAATGTGAAGTCAAGCTTCGCCCCGGTCATATTGGAGGCGTTGAGCACCAGTGTGAAGTTGCTGCTGTCAAAGAAGCCATGGATAATCACCGTCGCGTTCAGCCATAGTTTGATGCGGCATTCATCGACGCCTTGAGAGGCTGCAATATCGGTATCACAGTCGCGGTTTTCATCCGGAATCACCGGCACCTCCTCACAGTCGTTGCCGAAGGCGGAGGTGCAGTCGCGGATCTGCGAGTGCCTAACCGGGACAATGTTGAACTCCTGGATATCGACTCCGTCCTCCTCCCAAGAGCTGTTCTTCCAGTCCACTCCGACTCCACCTCTGTGGGACGCCCCGTCCCGGATACCTATTCGAGTCAGCGTGTGTTCAATGCACTCACTCGCGAGCGCGCGGAAGAACTCTCTCTCATCGGTAGAGATCCAGCTGTCGCCGCCGTCATTGGGATCAATCTCGGCCATGAATTCATCCATCGATACACGCAGGTCGTCAGCCAGTGTCTCGTTAATCCAGGCGACTGCCTGGACGTCTGCTGACCCCCAGTCCTCATTCACTATGATGTCGAAGGACGCGTGGGTGTACTCGAACAGATTCTCAAAGGTAATCGAACCACACTGTTCCTCTAGAGAGCCCCCACCTCCCAGTTGTTCCTTGCGCAATGGCTCTTCATTCAAGTGCTCGGCTGCGCGGTCTGCCGGGACCGATGACGCCACCATCGAGAATATCATCAGAAGAGCGATGGCACTGGCAACGGAAACCCTGCCCACGTGATGCCTGTATGAAGCAAGCAACATGATTCTATCGTCCACATGAGTATAGATTTAGGGAGCCCTAAATTCATATATATGAGCAATGTCGCACTTGCATGGCAGGCGCAATTATGTGGTCAGATTTCTTGGCAGGATCACTGATTGGACTCAGAGAGGCTGTTGAAGCTGCTCTGATTATCGGCGTGCTGATGACATGGTTGGTGCGCAGTAATCGTGGTTCTCTTTCCAATTGGATTTGGTATGGAGTCGGGGCCGGAATCGTCGCCAGCCTAATGGTCGCTGCACTATTCGCTTGGGTATGGGGCGGTCTGGAGTCTTTCGAAGAGCACGAGGCGTTGTTCGAAGGCGTACTTGAGATGTTTGCTGCACTTCTACTAACGCTCGTCATCATCCATTTCATCCGTCACCCTTCGGCGCGCGAACTGGAGAATTGGGCCGACGAGGCGTTCAAACAGAAGCACGGAATGGGTTTGTTCATGATTTCATTCCTGTCAGTATGGAGAGAAGGTTCCGAGACGGTAGTATTCATCGGCGCCGGGACTGAAGGGACTGACGCAATCGTGGGTGTATTCTTTGGAATCGTCGTGGCCACGGGGTTCGCATACGCGTTCTTCACACGCGGTATGGAGGTCGACATCTCCAAGCTGTTCAAGATTACCAATGTCCTGCTGATTCTTTTCGCAGCTGGTCTGGTCGCCCATGGCTTTCACGAGCTCCAGGAGGCCGGCGTCGCTCCTGTTGTTGTAGAGGAGGTCTGGAACGTCAATCCCGAAGTCGATTCTGAGACGGCCTATCCACTCTTGCACGAGAAAGGAGCCATTGGAGGCATCTTCAAGGCGCTGTTCGGATGGAACGGCAATCCGTCCCTGCTTGAGGTTCTAGCGTGGTGCGGCTACACTGGCGGGATGCTGTTCCTGCTGAGCAGAGGGAGCGAGAAGCAGAGGAGCATCCAGAATGGCGATTCTGGGCAGTATGCCTAGGCCTCGTCATCCGCGACTATCCTGATGGCTCCATCATCGTATGAGATGTGGATGTTTTCTCGCGTCTTTGCTGTCAGAGCTGCAAGTGCTTCGTAAACCTCTTTCTCGCTGACTTTGAAGGCGTCCGCAGCGCGTTTGGTCGACCATGGGACCTCGACAAAGTCCGACGCCGAGATCCACTTGAGCAGTCGCAACTCGAACTCAGTGAGGTCCTCGAACGCCATCCGCTTCAATCTCCGATGTGCAACCGGGCAATCAATCCTTGCCGAACTAGCCCTGGTATGAGTCGACCATTCGGCGAATGGCCTCATCGACCTCAAGATCGCCGTCCAGTAGCCCCCCCAGTGCAGTCAAGAAGGGAGCCTCCACCTCGAGTCTATGGGCTCGGTTGTTGAACATCCGGCACGCCCGCACGCCTTCGGCAACCATGTGCATCTCGCCCTGCGACTCCTCAAGTGAGAGCCCGGATCCCAACTTCTCTCCAAGCGTGCGATTCCTGCTCCGAGGGCTGGTGGCGGTCACGTACAAATCACCGATTCCTGCGGGGCCGAACGCTGTCCCAGATTCTGCCCCCATTGCGTCTAGCAGCATGATTCCCTCGTTGAAGCCCGCAAGCACCAGAGCAGCCTTGAGATTGTCTCCTCCATTGGTATGCAGTCCGTCGACCAGCCCACAAGCGAGCGCGACCGTATTCTTGTACGCGCCCCAGAGCTCAGCCCCCATTGGATCGTCAGCGGCCTTGAGCAGAAGGTTGCTGGTGGATAATCGCTCTGCGATACGATCGGCGACACTGCGGTCGTGACAGGCCACCAGAGCAGTCGTCATCACACCTCGAGCGACCTCGGGAGCGATTGTGGGGCCAGTCATTACGATTACCGGATTGGACTTACCAGCCTCCTCAAGCCTCCTCTCTATGGCATCGGATATCATACCTGAACCGCCTTCATCTGAAGGGGCAAGGCCCTTGGCCAGATCGAGCAGGACGTGAGAGGGTCTGAGATGAGGAATCAGATTGTCGACCACGGAGAGAATGACTCCGCTGGGTAGGGCAAGTACAAGAATCTCGCATTCTGAGGTGATATCGGAAATCTCCATTGTCACCTGCATCTTCGGAATCTCGTATCCTGGAAGGTACTTCTGATTCTCGCTATCGATCATCATCGAATCGTAGACCTCTTGCTCTATGGTCCACCCGAGGACGTTGTGTCCGTCTTCGCACCAGACGTATCCTAGGGCGGTGCCCCAGTTGCCCAGTCCGAGTATGCCTATCCGTGCCATATTCGTCAAACTTCGGGCCCGACATGCCCGTTATGACCCTATGGGGGGGTGATATCGGGGGCGTTGCCTTATTGATGGAAATACTCTCGCACGAATACAAGCAGGGGTACCCGAGTGGTCAAAGGGGCTGGGTTTAGGTCCCAGTGCGTAGTGCTTCGCAGGTTCAAATCCTGTCCCCTGCACCATAATTCCAACTGGCCGATGGCATTGAATTCGTGTTCGCCATTCTGAAATATGGGATGCGATTCGTCGGTAATCCAAGCAGGGGTTCCCGAGCGGTCAAAGGGGCAGCGTTCAGGTCGCTGTGCGTAGTGCTTCGCAGGTTCGAATCCTGTCCCCTGCACCATCTCATCCTCTTGGCGGCAGAACACTTTCCCGAAGCGCCCCTTTCCATCGACCATGGAGGACCATAGCGCCCAGCAGAAGCAGGGCATGTCACAACTCAAGCTGGCCTCCATTATCATAACTGGAATCGTGATTCTTGCTGGACTAGCCGGGGCGGTCATCTACTTCGGCGTCAAGGGTCTCGTTGAATCCTTTGAGGAAGAAATGCAGGACGGATTCGCTAACAGCTCACCGCCATCCTCTCCGAGTGCTGTTCGGGTCGTTGACGACATAGAAACTCTAGCAAATTTCGGTTACCGCAAAATTGACACTGTGGCACACGCCAACGCGGGAGATTTCATTCAGTTCAGGTTTGAGGATCTCGGCTACGAGGTCGAGATTCAGAATTTCACGACTGAGTTGTGCGAAAACTGTCGGAACTACATCGCCACGATGGAAGGCGAAGATCCGGATTCGTGGATTGTTGTAGGCGGCCACTACGACGCCATTTGCTACAGCCAACAGATTGTCATAGGGATAGAATATCCCGGATGCACTTCAGAGGGCGCCTATGATGACGCAACAGGAACCGCCTCCGTGCTCGAGCTTGCACGCTTAATGATGGAATGGCAGTCCAATCTGTCCGAGGCTTTGCCTGAGATTGATGTCAGACCTAAGCACACTTGGAAATTCGCGGTTTGGGACTACGAGGAGTGGCAGGGCAGCGGTTCTCCCGAAGGGGCCGGATATGGCAGCGAGACCTTCGTCACAACGCTGCCCGAGGGAGTCGAAATCGCCACGTACATCAATCTCGACATGTACGGACTGAACTGGCCTGTCGAGACCCAACTGGCAAGCCAGCTCAGCGGCTGTGACGAGGATTACTTCCACCTCTATCTGTTCACTTCGCCGGTCGATGACTGGTCATACTACGAGGACAGGGGAGTAAACGTCACCGACGAGATGCGCGATCAGGCCGTGCTGCTGCAGGACAGGCTCGGGATGGTGCTGCATGAGCAACTGCAGTATCCGACTGAATGGGTCGTCGTTATGGACGACACCAAGGGCAATTCGGATCACTACAACTTCATCTCGCGTGGATGGCCGGCCACCTGGTTCCGCGGAATGCACGAGTTCCTCCAGGAGGAGGACGACACCTGCGAGCAATCTCCCAAACACGCGCCTACTGACAGGGTCGATGTCCTGTACACCTTAGCCGGCGGGCGGGGGGGCCTCGAGGCAGGAATGCAAACCGGGCTCGATGCCCTAGCCCTGTTGATGTGGAACGACATCACTGGAAATTGGGTGTGACCTACGCCGCCCCATGCTTCATAAGCGCTCCAGAACGGCCTACGAACAATGACCCGAGCATATGCTCTACTTGCAAGCCTACTACTGATAGCCACCCCGTTGGCAGGATGCACATCCAGCCCTGAAATCGAGGAACTCGTCGATGACATCCTCGGGTGCATGGACGAGAACGCCGAGAACTACGCGGAGAACGCTACCGCCGAAATGTTGGGCGACTGTATCTACCTAGCCTCGATGGAGATCTTCATGACCGCCATGACTGAGCAGATGGAGATAGATGAGATGCTCGAAATTATTCCGCGCGCGGGATTCTCAAGGACAATCACGTCGAGCGAATTTGATGCCGATATGGGCATGCAAATGGACATGATTATCGAAGAGATGGTGATGGCCGATTTGGATACCGATTCAGCATACATCAAGATGGGCATATCGATGGTGCCTTTCATGACCTCCGAGTACATCCAGATCCAGGTCGGTGAACTCGTCAACGTCCACTACACCGTGGGCGGGATGATGGCCGGCGAGGACGCCGGAATGGGTTCGTATCAGACCAGAGATGCAGACCCTAATGTTATGGAAGACTATGACCTCACTAGTAGTGAGTCGATAACCGAGTCACTCGGAGAATTAGGCGAGCTGCCGTCGTGCGATGTTAGCGACATGTCCGGCGACATGCCTGCCGATGCAGAACCGGTGATTGTCTACGAGGATATGATCGGAGTCCAGACCATGACCCTCGAGTACACCAACGACACCGGGCACGACATCTCAATCGTCACTTTGATCGACGACAACGAGGACCTCATGTCCTATGTCATGTCAACCGACAACGGTTCTGCCAGTAGCTCGTGCAGCTACACCGTCATGTGGGGAGACGCCGTGGTGATTGAGGTCGACGACACCCTACCAAGGACCTCGATACCAATCGATTTCCACGTCGAGGGTATGCCCGAAGACGATGGCGGCGATGACACATTCTACTGCGACAACGGCAACGAGATTTCGAGGGACTTGGTCGATGATGGCTGGGACGATTGCGGCGACGGCTCTGACGAGTCTGACGATGGTGGCGACGATGAAGTCATTTACATCTGTGATAATGGCGAAGAGATTCCTTTCGACTGGGTCAATGATGGATACCCAGATTGCTATGACGAATCTGACGAGGCAACTTACGAGGAGGGAGATGGCGGTGAGCCCAACTTCGTCGATATTCTAGACTGCATGCCCTTCGTTGAATCTAGCGTAGTCGGAGACGAGCACCCGGCCGAGTTGTGGGATGGGACTAACCTCGACATGACCGAGTGCGACGGCGAGGCATCAGAGTACTACACTGAATATGTGGTCGGAGATACTGCGATCACATCCCCGTATAGCCTGGTAGTATGGTTTTCTGAGGAGGGCTGGTCGGAGATGACCGGCGACTCCACTGGCGAAATGTGCGAGGAATACGATGGCTCCTACGATGCTGACAACGATGTCTGTTCGATGGTGCGAGAGCTTGTACGAAACGACACTCACATACTTTACCCCGAGGGCGATTGGGACGCTAATAATGACGACCCAGATGGCGAAATGTGTGAGGAATACGAAGGCTCCTATGATGCAGATGAGGATATTTGCTGGTTTGCTGACGCAGAGATTGTAGACGAAGATGGAGGGGCTCTTGTCCTTGACTGGGGCGATGGAGAAGAGTATTCATTCTATCAGTACGACTCTACTACCGGAAGTGGAGTCCTCATCGACATCGAGAGCGTATTCATTTGCGACGACGGAGAATCTGTTGAAGAAGGAGCATACGATGACGGCTGGGAGGATTGCGAGGATGGCTCAGATGAGCCAGGTCAAGGAGAAGAGACCTCAGAGTTCGAATGCATGGATGGGACTGTAATCCCGTTCTCATGGGTCAATAACTGGGAAGATGACTGCCCAGACGGCTCTGATGAGCATTGGTACTACCAAGACGATGGCGGCGATGATGACAATGAGCCACCAACCCCTGAAGAGGCCATGGAGGACGTAGACACCGACGGTGACGGCTACATGGGCTACCAGGAGTTCCAGGACGCCTGGGAGTCCGACCCATCGAACCCCGAACTCGATTCGGAAGAGGTCGCAGCTCTGTTCGATGATTGCGACTATGACGACAACGACCTGATCGACATCAACGAGATGCAGTGCTTCATCGATGGCATCGTATCCATGTTGGGCGGCTCTGATGAGGATCCAGAGCAGATGTTCGACTACATGGACGCGGACGACGACGGCTATCTGAGCCTGCAAGACCTCATCGATTACCTCAACAACGAAGCGGAGCAGGACGGGGATGAACCCATGTCCAGCGAGGACGAGGAGGGAACGGCTAACTGGTTCTACAGCGGCGATACCGATGGGGACGACCTGCTCAGCCTCGACGAATTTACGCAATTAGTGGAGGAATCCTCCGGCGATGACGATGGTGATGGCGACGGTGACGATTATTCTGCCGACGAAGCCTTCGAATGGATGAACACTGACGGTGACGGGCAGGTCACTCCCTCTGAGTGGGCCGACTTCGCCAACTCTACTGGTGACATTATCGATGAAGATAACTTCAACGGTCTCGTTTACACGATGGACATGTACGACTACGATGACAGCGACGGCCTCGACATCTACGAGTTCACTGAAATGTGGGATGAAATCATGTCTGATGAGGACGATGATGGCGACGGTGAAGGAGGCAACGACGAACCATTCCGAGTCACCATGTGGGTCATGGACCAGACTCTGAACGCTCCTATCTCGGACTTCGAGGTCAGGTTCCTTTTCGATTGCGGTGAGCCTGACGAGGAGGGCAACGAGCCCCCTATCTCGGATTGCTCAATCGCCGCCTCGAACGGACTTACCGAGGGCTCAGCTACGGTCGATCCCGCGCTCACCGAGTACGTATTCACCTATGAGTACCTAGACTACGACGGTGATGGCTTGATTTCAGACATGGACACATTGGTCATTGACAATCTCATGCCAGACGTCCGAGTTGAACTGTACGACACTTGGGCCGACCAGTACACTTCAGAATCGTTCGCAACTGCTGATGTGCTACCGGGCTTCGGCGCGCTGATGGCCGTCGTCGTTCTCTTGGGAGCCGCTATCTCAACTCGACGCGACTGAATGGGCTGTGAATTGTATAGCCCCTGTCCCCCCTTGGGGACAGGGCTATGAGACCCTCTTTACCTGCCGTGACCGTGACGGCAGCGGTAGAAGTACCACAGGATTCCTCAGACCCTTCTCCTCTAGACAAGGAGCTTGACCGAATCCGACAGCGCCGCACCGGTCAGACTGGTTTTTTCCGTGGTACATTCGATGATTGGGTTCTGGTTGCCGGAGTCATTGCAGGCATAGTCTTCTTCGGCGGCATGATGGCGTTGTCGACAGGACAGATTGCTGCCGACTCCATAGCGTTCGACCACGCCATCTCGAAGACCCCCCTAGATCCGGGTGGCGAATGTCTCGACAGAAAAGGCGAGATATGGATCAAGATTTATGGTGATCATGACGATTTAGTAATCGAGTCGAACAATGCTCCCACAGCGGCTACGGCTCTAGTCGCCCACCTCATTCCTCAGAACGGAGCCGAACCGCTAATCTCCTCATACTCAGGAGGGAATGGGGACATCAGTTCCGAGATTCATCTGAATGATACCATTCCCGAGGGAATCTATTACCTCGTGGCCACATTGTACTACTCAGAATCCGCAGAGTCGTTCGAAGGCATAGACAACGAGAGTGAATACGACTCGATTTCGGATTCATTATCGAGCCTCAATTCGAAGCAGGTCTCTGTAGAAGTCCACACGGTGAAGACCGGCAACCTGCTCGATTGGCTATTGGGAAACCGCGTCGATTCCAAGGAGGCAGATGTCACTGATTCAGAGCCTAGGGCCTGTCTTTCAATCGAAGATATGGGTGAGAAGGGTTGGGTCTTGATGGGATTAGAGTGGGCAGGAGGTAGAGAGACTGCGATGCTGTGGGGTGGTGACGTAGGAGTCCCGCCTTGGTGGCTCGCTCTGGTATCTCTTGGCATGTCCATCTTTTTCTTGTGTGTACAGTACCCCCTGATGCACAGACTGTACCACAGAGAGATGGGCGACTTGCTGTCAACCACTCAAATGAGGAGACTAATCGAGAGGACGATACAAAGGGTCTCGCAAGACCTACGCTTCGAAATCGACTTCGATGAATTGAGGCTACAGGACAGACCGATATCGATAGATGTCTACCTTCAATACACCACCACTGGTAAGACCATCGCGACTCCTATCGATGTCCGCACAGAGATAACCAAAGAATTGCTTGAGGAATTTGCTATCTTCGGCGAGATGCGACCACTGCAGATGAAGGTCGTGTGCATGGACACATCGACCTCGACTGACATGACCTCACTGGGCCCTGAGTTCTTCTTCAGTGATACTGGAATGGCTCCGCTGGCTGAGGACTACAGCAGTTTCTTCACCGACATCAGTGCCTTCGGAAGGCTTGACACTGCAGCTCACGAGAGCATAGCACGCTGGTTCCGAAAGCACAATCTTGTAGATTTTGGGACTGCTATCATGGCCGATGAGGAAGCAGTCTTCGTCCGTGTGATATACCGCCCAGTCCAGCGCTTTGCATATTTCTTGTTCAAGCCGTCCTACAAGGACCTGCAGGACGACTTGGAGAGTCACCTATCGGCAGACCTCAATCCCCACTTACATGGACGCGCCTTGATGGTGAGCGCGCGCAATGAGAAGTCTACCCTAGCAGATCGAGCTATCGCTGGCAGGGTAGAGCAGGGCGACAGGGAGTTCTCTGGAGAGGCGATGGTCGCAAAGAGAGGAGGAATCGCAGGCGCGCTTTTGCAGAACCCGTTCATGGGCGATATCCTGTCTTCTGTCGAGTACGTTGCCCACAAGAATCAGAACAGAATAGACCGCTACGGCTATTGGGGACTAATTGTCTTCGTATGGATTCCTTTCATGGCCAGTGGTGTGCTGGTGGGGGCCATGCTGGGTTTGGTAGCTAGGATGCCATTCGAGAGGGTGTTTGCAGCCTGTCTAATCGGAGGAAGCGCGGCATCCCTGACCTGGGCTTACACGGCTAGAGGAATCATCGAATTCATGGAGAGGTACCATGCTGAGGCAGTGGTCCCCGTGTTGCTGATTCTGGCAGTGCTATTCACTTGGCTCAAAATACGGGATAATAAGATGAGACGAAGAGAAGAGCTGTTCCGTGATTCCATGGCCTTCTTCGCGGGCGCCTCCGAGGCGTGAATTGATTCGTCAAGAAGTTGATTAGTAGCACCCCTCAGCGAACTACGGAGTAGTTCGATGTCTGTGCCACTGGTGAGTATGCAGGGTTTGGAGAGGCATTACCATATGGCCTCTGGAACGGTGAGAGCACTGGATGGAGTCGATTTGGAAATATCCGAAGGCGAGAGGGTCATCCTTCTCGGACCATCCGGATCGGGCAAGACGACCCTCCTGAACTGTCTCTCCGCATTAGACACGCCAACTGGTGGCACCTACCATTTTCAGGGAAAGGAGGTTCCGAAAGGCCTTGATTTACCCCCAAAACCCCAACGACCCTGGTTCATAATCCGTCCACTCGTATCCCTAATGATGTTTCCAATCGATTATTTCACACGATTAAGGCCAGCCGCCAAAGCAAGCGAGGAGATGACCTCTTTCAGGAGAGAAAATATCGGTTACGTTTTCCAGTTTTTCAATCTTCTACAGGACCTGACAGTTCTTGAGAACATCATGCTGATTCAGGAGCTTTCTGACGGCCCTGACGAGGCTAGAGCCCGCCATCTGCTCGAACTCGTTGGCCTAGAGAGGGAGGTTGACCGATTCCCCGCCGAAATTAGCGGGGGGCAGCAGCAGAGGGTCGCTATCGCGAGGAGCCTCGCAAAGAGACCTCGTCTGTTACTCGGTGACGAACTGACCGGAAACCTCGACTCCAAGACCTCGTCGATGGTGATGGAGGTACTAATCAAGGCCTGTGAGGCCGAGGGAATAACCTGCGTTTTTGTGACTCATGACGAGTCTCTGGTCGATTATGCGACTAGGGCCGTCAGGTTGGATAGTGGAAGGGTGACGTCCGACAGCATGATTGAATGAGGTGCTCAGGTGTCAACACTCCTGACGAAGCGGTTGGCTAGGAGTCTGTGGCGAACCAAGCTCAGGCTCTACTCCGTCATCCTGATGATTGTCGTCGGCGTCTTCGCAGGAATCTCCTTCGGCACATACGCCAATTCTACTCAGACCCTATACGACAACATATACGCTGACGATGAGAACGGAGTCAACCTCCCTGACATTTGGGTCGAGAACTCAGCAGCGACTTGGGACGGAGCTACCGCCGCCTCGTTATGCCAGACCATCTCTGAGCAATGGCCCGATGTCTCAATGCCTCTAGAGACCTGTGAGCCCAGAATGGTCGTCGATGGACTGATGTTCCATATTGACGAGGGCGAGGAGAAATTGATTCCGGCAGTGTGGCACGGCATCGACGAGGGCCAAGTCGATCGAGTATGGATGCCAGAGAATGACTGCTGTTCAGGAAGACTCGCCTCTGCAGATGACGAGATAGTACTCGACGAGCACGCAGCCTCGGGGATGGAGATTGGCATCGGAGACACCGTATCGATAGGTGCCGGACATGGCAGTATGAACTTCACAGTGGTCGGGATTGGGTACCACTCTCAGCACCTCTACTTCTCCCAAACAGGCTCAATTCTCCCTGCCGATCCGGGCACCTTTGCTACTGGATATCTCTCTGATACTGGGATTGAGCGTCTGGCCAACCTCAGCGCTGGCTCGGCCAACCTCCTCCTCTTAGACGTGGTAGGTTCGCCTGAGTATGACTTGCAGTCGACCGAAGAGGACGAGGGCGAGCGTTTGAGCGAAATCATCTCCTCAGTCAAGGACACCATGATGGCCGTCGACGACACCTCCTTCATCGCCTACGACAGATCAGGAGTCGATTCTGTCGAATTCCTGCGCGCAGACGCCGAGGGCGCGAGTAAAAGCTACCCAATCGTTACCGGAATGATTGCGATGGTTGCTGGTATCACCATCTTCCTGAGCCTGCAGAGGTTGATTCAGTCGCAGGCCAGGGAGATTGCCATCTTGCGAACGTTGGGAATACCGAAGTCGGCGATTATGCCGGGATTCATACTTGCACCTATTGCCATAGGGCTGATTGGCTCCTCTATTGGCATAATCCTAGGTGCTGCATTTGGAGGACCCGGGATGATCTCGATGTACGAGGATATCATAGGCATCCCGGCCATAGGTTTCCACACTGACGCCCCCCTCATTATGCAGAACTTCGTAATCGCGATGGGAGTAGTCATAATCGCCGGGATTAAACCGGCACTCGATGCTTCGAGAATGCAACCACTCGAGATATTAAGGGGCCAGCACGAAGTCAGACTCTCTTCACGGGGAATCCAGAGGCTGACCTCGCGTTTGCCGACCACAGTTGGTCTGACCATCAGATCGAGCATGAGGAAGCCGATGAGGCTGATATTCACTTTCTTCGCCGTCGGACTATCCATGCTAATCTTCGGCACTATGTCCCTGATGATGGATTCCATGGGCGAGGTCTTCGGAGTAGATGGCCAGAACTGGGACGCGCAGGTCAACGTGCCGTTAGGAGGGGAGGACGCGGTAATTGGATGGGCCGAGGAGAATGGGGCGAGCCACGAGTCAATGCTGGTTTTCCCAGGGAATGCCGAAGGGGATACGAGACAGTTTCTAGCCTACGGACTTGATGTCATCTCGACCGGCGATGATGCTATGTTGCCACTCAATCTTCTGGAGGGCTCACTTCCTGTCGCCGGAGCCACAATCACTCAGGTGCTGGTCGACGAGGGGACTATGATGTTCCTCGAGTGGGAGGTCGGTCAGACTCAGGCCGTCATGTTCGGGCCGTTCTCTCTCGATGTCGAGATTGCCGGGGTAACTAGAGGTGAACTCTCTCGAACTGTATACTTCCACCGCTCAGACCTCTCTGATGCCATAGGACTCGAAGCAACGACAGTACTTTTGAGTCTGCCAGAAGGTGTCGAATTGGACGAACAGATAGGAGAGATGTCAATCGGTATCACCCAGAAGCAGGATATGTTGGACTCCTTCGACTCGCTGTTTGAGAAGCAACAAGGAATCTACAACGCTATTCTTGGATTGGGAGTCATCATAGCTATTGCAGTACTCTTCAACACTCTGTTGATGAATCTCTCTGAGCGCGACTCGGAGTTGGCCACTCTCCGAGTACTTGGCGCACCTATTTCGAGGATTAGGTCGATGATGCTAGGTGAGCACCTAGCAATCGGGCTGATTGGAGGATTACTGGCTGCGGTGTTCACGATTGTCATGGCCCAGTACATGATCTCCTCACTCGTTCAGTGGGCTTTCTTCTTCACGCTGCAGCCCGACATCATGGCCGCACTAGAGCTCATTTTGGTCGTCGTTGTGATTTCAGTGATGTGTACTCCCTACGGAACATGGCGCGTGAGCAGGATGGACCTCGTCGAGAAGGTCAAAGACCTCTCTCAGTAGCGGTAGTCTGTGCGAGTCGTCACTTGGAACCTCAATGGCATCAGGGCAGCCCATCGCAAGGGCCTAGCAGGTTTCGTTGACAGAATCGACGCAGACATCTGGCTGTTCCAAGAGACACGGGCCCTCCCGGAGCAGATGCCCTCAGACTGGGCGCCTCCGAAGGGTCACGAGGTTCTCTGGCATCCAGCTCAGAAGAAAGGCTACTCGGGCGTGATGACTTGTTCACGGGTGGGTCTTTCCGAGATAGGACGTGGGATTGACACAGAACTCGACAAGATTCGTGACCCCGATGGCAGGGTATTGCACACCAAGCACGGAAATTTGCACTGCGTCAACATGTACTTGCCTAACGGCTCATCTAGTCTCGAACGTCAGGCGTACAAGGACAGATGGATTGAGGACATGCTGGTATGGTCCAAGCGTTTCACCGACTCAGACGAGCCCGCACTGCTCTGCGGCGACCTCAACATCGCCCATGAAGAGGATGACATCTGGAACCCATCGGGCAACCGGAAGACATCCGGGTTCCTCGGCCATGAACGTGAGTGGTTCAACCGGCTACTTGATAGCGGCTGGCATGATCTGTTGAGAATTCATGTTGGACCTACTAAGGGTCCGTACACGTGGTGGTCGAACCGTGGTAGGGCGAGAGAGTTAGACCGTGGTTGGAGAATCGACTACGTGCTCGCCAACTCGGCTGCGAACTCCCTGTTCAAATCCGCTGAGGTACTTCGCGAGGGCGGACTGGTCGTGTCCGATCATGCACCCTTGATTGTTGATTTGAATCTCTAATCCGCTCCCTTCGGGAGCGAGTGTCCGGCCAAATGCTTGAATGCGTCACCTTTCAAGTGATGAAGCACTAGCGAGGATGCATGGCAGATACTCTCGAGGACCGACTCGCTAGGATTCTGCCCGGTGGTAAGGGCGTCTGGGTTCCTATGGATCACGGTGCATCCGGCTACCCTGAGGCAGGGCTAGAGGACATGGATTCTGTCGTCGAGGCTGTCATTTCAGGTGGTGCAGACGCCATCGTCCTGCACAAGGGCGCCCTGAGTCATCATGCTGATTCGACAGGATGGGGTGGTTTCGTATGCCACGTCTCGGCTTCTACAGTCCACGGGGGGTCACACTCTCAATCCAAGGTGAGCGTGGCAAACGCCGAGGAGTGCTGGCAACGCGGAGCCATGGCTTTGTCTGGGCAGGTCAATCTCGGTGACGAATCCGAGCCCGAGATGATTGAGGCACTTGGGGCACTCACCACTGAGTCATTCCCCCTAGGCATTCCCGTGCTTGGAATGGTCTATCCGCGTGGCCCTAATCTCAAACTGATTGACGGAGACGAGACTGGTGGCATCGCACATGCTGCTAGGCTGGCTTGGGAGCTCGGATGCCATGTCGTCAAGGTACCTTGGACTGGCACAGCCGATTCATTCCGCTTTGTCACCGAGGCTGTTCCAATCCCCGTTCTGATTGCCGGCGGACCATCTGGAATGCCGTTTGAAGGCACCTTGGGTATTGTGGAGGAGGCAATGTCAGTTGGAGGCGCAGGAGTCTGTATGGGCAGGCAGGTCTTCGCCTCAGAAGACCCTTCGGCGTGTGTCGCTGCCCTCAGACAGGTCATCCATGAAGGTGCCAGCGCTGTGGATGCCGCAGCATTACTCGGAGAATGATACTATGGAACTCTGGCTCGATGCTACTGAATCATCTTCATCCTCTCTCCCAGAGGGGGCCAGTCGCGTCTGGCGGGGAAATGCTCCCGATGTCGCAGAGATAGTTTTGGACGACTACCGTGGTCAGGATGAGGCTCGTTCCCTCGTTGGGATGGTGCCATGGGTACTGGTAAGGTGCTCTGACTGGACCATGATACCCCTCGAGAACATAGTCGCAGCCGCTTCAGGAAGCGGGACCAAGGTGGCGGCTGCAATCTACAATGAAGTCGACCTTCCCGGCGCCGCATTCGCGCTACAACACGGTGTCGACGCAGTCCTATTGCCGCCTGAGTCTGGTTCAGAGGCCCTCTGGGTAGCAGCTAGGGCTTTCACCTCGGAGATAGTCTCCGACCACACCGAACAGAAGCCCAGCGAAATCTCGACCGCCACAGTCATCGCCATCGAGTCAGGTGGCGTTGGCGAGAGGCTCTGTGTTGATTTAATCGAAAGGCTCTCTTCTGGAGAGGGCATGGCGATAGGCTCCTCTTCCGGATCCCTCTGCCTCGTCCATGGGGAGACTCTCCCTTCAGAGTACGTCCCCTCCCGTCCGTTCAGAGTGAATGCGGGTGCAGTACACGCTTACGCTCTAATGGCAAATGGATCAACCAAGTATCTCAGCGAACTCAACTCAGGAGACGAGGTGGCCGTGGTATCTCCAGACGGGAACCAGCGCTCAGCCGTCATCGGGCGTCTCAAGATTGAGCGTCGCCCGTTCCTCGTAGTGAGATTCGAATGCGACTCTGTAGAGGGGCAGATCATGGCCCAACAGGTAGAGACTGTCCGACTTATCTCTCCCACCGGAGATGCCCTTTCGGTGACCGACCTGCGTGTCGGCGATGAAATTCTAATCCGTGTTGATAGCAGTATGAGGCATATCGGACAGGCTCTTCATGGCGAGGTGATTGAGAGATGACCGTCCTTGGGAAAGGCATCGCCAACGGCGGAGTTTCTGTGCTCCACGCAGCCGGCCTCGGTAAGGGATGCTCGATTGGCATCGAACTCTCTACAGAAGTAAGTCTAGTGACCGGTGAGGCCGGAGTATCTCTCGACGAACACGGGATTCTGGATTCAGTCATGGCTGTGTGGGTTGAATCAGGCTACCCTAGGCCCGACGATACTGGGTGGAGGGTGAGCAGCGAAGTCCCCATAGGACAGGGTCTGAAATCCAGCGCTGCCCTAGCCTGCGCTGCCGCACTGGCGCTGAACGAGGCCTCATGGGCCGCCCTCAGTGATTTCGACATCGTAGACATCGCCGTCGCGGCCCAGCGAAGGGCTGGGTGCACAATCACCGGCAGCATGGATGACGCTTGGGCCGCCATCTCTCCAGGGTGGAAACTGGTCGATCCCATTCAGAGCGCGCGCGACTCAGTCTTGCTGGAAGGAGACATCGACGAAGGACTCGCCGTCCTCATTGCTCTGAGAGGTCCGAGGCGGGCCAAGGTACAGTCCGACTCATTCACAGATCAGAAGAAGCTCTTCGAGCGAGCAATGGCATCACTATCCAGCGGCTCCATTCTTGGTGCCATGTCGTCAAATGGGATGGCCGTGGCTGCTGTGACTGGCGACGACGAAGCTCTGAGAATCTGCAACTCAGTAATCGCGAGAGGAGCAATCGCAGCAGGAGTAAGTGGTTCGGGCCCTGCTATTGCCGTTGTCTGCTACGACCAAGAATCCGAGCAACTGACTGAGTTACTGACTGAGTCCGGCATGCAGGTAATTCATTCTAGATTCATCGAATCAAAACCGATCGGCGAGGAGGCCTCGTCATGGGGATGAGACTCGGCGACAATCTCAAAGTGACCCTATTTGGCGAGAGCCACGGATCATGCGTGGGGGCGCTGGTCGAGGGAATGCCTGCAGGAACTGAGATCGACGAGACGGAACTATCCGAGACCATCCTGAGACGGCGACCAGGACGAAAGGGACTCTCGACACGTTCCGAGAGTGATGATTGTGAAATCCTCTCCGGTGTATACGAGGGCAGGGCAACGGGTTGGCCAATACTGCTGCTCACGCGAAATTCAGATGTCAGATCATCGGACTACTCTTTCCTGCCTGATCACCCTCGTCCAGGTCATGCCGATATGGTTGAGGATGTCCGTTCCGATGGGGCCAATGACCCCCGAGGAGGTGGTTCACAATCCGCCAGACTCACCTTCGGACTAGTCGCCGCTGGAAGTCAGGTGAAAGCCCTACTGGACGAAGCTAACTGGGTTTGCTCAGCGCATCTGCACAGCGTCGGAGAAGTTCGCGCGAGACCTCTGTTCAATCTTGACCGAGATATCCGACTAGACCCATCAACAGATATGGGGAGGCTGAATTGCCGTGATCCAGAAGCCGCAGGGAGAATGTCCGAGCACCTTGACTTCGTCAGAAAAGATCTGGACACCGTCGGCTCCGTGGTCGAACTGCTCGTCGAAGGACTCCCTATGGGTGTCGGAGAGCCGTGGTTCGACGGTATCGAACCGGCTCTGGCGCGAGGCCTGATGGCAATTCCCGGCGCCCGCGCCGTCGAATTTTCTAGTGGTGTCCGTGCATCGGTCATGCGGGGCTCGGATCACAACGACGCTTGGCTCCCAGGCGACTTAGACCCGGTTCCTGAGGGGGCGGACGCAGCTCAGGCAGACGGAGCGCTTGGTGGGCGTTCCACCAGCGCTCCGATAAGTGTGAGAATTCATTTCAAGCCGCCAAGCAGCCTGCCTCGTGAACAGTTCACGCTCCATCTGCCCAGCGACGAGGTGAGATCTCTCAAGGTGAGCGGCAGGCACGATCCTGTCATCGGACCCAGGGCAGCACCAGTGGTGGAAGCTGTGGCGATGTTGGTGCTCACTGACCTAGGTATGCTAGGTGGCTACATCAGAGCCGATTAATCAGGCGTTCTTCTCGCGCATTTGTTGAATTCGCAGAGGTAGATTGACTGCGAACATAGCAGCAATCACCGTGAATACCATGACAGTGCCGAGAGCGACACCGTAGACACTTGTCAGTTCGACGCTTTCTCGCAGTCGCATAGCCGAGACGTCGTCAAATATTCCTACAAATGCAGGGATGATGAGATTGATTAGCAGGGTCAGTCCAGCAACTGAGGCAGCTATCGCCGGAGTGATGAGCAAGGATTTGTGGTAGCGCGAGGTGATTTTAGTCACCTGCATGACATAGACCTCGCCAGTTCGAATCGAGGTGTCCAACATAGAGAACCGGATGATACCACTTGTCAGTTCCATGTACATTACTAGAAACACAGCGTAGAGCAACAACAACATCTTCTGGTAAATTTCTCCTTCGGGTAAGAAGTCAATACCGAAGTCGACCTTGCTTCCAGCGAACCTCAGGGTCACTAGGATAAGTAGGGTGTAAGAGACCAACAGGGCCCGCTGGTCCCGCTGGAAGATGCCGTACAGTCCACCTATCAGGCCACCTAGGATGATCATCAGATGCAAGACTCCTCCTAAAGTTTGCATTCCCAACATGTTGCTGAGTGCGAACCAAGCGGTCCCACTCACAGGGGTGACCATGAATGTCAGTATGCACAGAACCAGCAGTGCGCCGGCAGAGCCCATCTGCAGCGATGCAACCATCCTATCCGGGGGTAGGAATTTCGTTGTGTTGACAATCGGCCCTCCGAAGAAGGACTCGATGATAGTAGGCACGTGGACCTCGGGAATCGCATCTTTCGGTATTTCTGTGCTGGACTTCAGACGGCCAGCTACTTTCCTACGGCTTGGAGGGGCAGAACTTACCGTCTTTCCTTCATACAGGTGTGCAGTGTCGGTAACCCCCTCTTCTGTAGCATTGTCGTCGGCCATTCAAAATCCTCCTAGAAACCTCTCGCTCCCGTCAGAGCCGTGTTGAGCAGCATGTCTGGCTCCCAATCCATCACGTTTGCACCAAGGCCTCGCAGCTCACTGAGCAAGATGTCCCGCTCGGTTTTGAGAACCTCATATCCAGTGCGATCTAGGCGGCGCGCATCGAACTCGAACTCGAGACTACTCGGAGAGAGTATGGTCACGTCGAAGTTCCTCGACCTCAAGTCGCGGACTGCATTGACTACCGTCGGGTCATCCTCGAGAGGGCTCATGATAATCACTGGGCTACCTCGGTTGATATGAGGCATGATACGATCAGTCACCACCTTCAGAGGGGTATTTCCCTTTGCCATGGCGCCCGCTAGTTTGGTGAGCAGCACATACAGCTGTTTCTTGCCAGTGTCACGATCGACTGATACAATCTCGTCACCATAGGTAACAAGCCCGACCGAGTCACGCCGAGACAGGAAGTACTGAGAGAGGCTGGCGGCAGCCCTAGTGCTGAAGACGAGAGAGTTACGGCTCACCGGACCAGTCTCGGCAACGCTCCTGCTGTCGACAATCAGTATGATGTCGCTGACCGCGTCACGCTCAAACTCGTTGACCATCATCTTGCCAGCGCTGCGAGCGGTCGCATTCCAGTTGACCTTCTTCATCGGATCCCCAGGAACGTACTCCCTCAGGTTGTAGAAGTTTGAACCCTCGCCAGGGTTTCGTATGTTCACAGCGCCGGTGAAAATCTTTGGCACCCTGCTCTTGATCATAGCATCCTTGATGTCCTCCATCTTAGGGAAGACTAGGAAATCATCATACAGGTGAATTTCGCGTTCGTTATGAAACAACCCGAAGGCATCCTGAACTCGGATACATACGGGCCCAATTGTGTAGAATCCCCTGAGAGGGGTCTCAATCGTGTATGAGATTTCAGTTTCGCGCTGAGGTCCAAGTTCCATAAGTACGTAGTTCGCACCCTTCTTGATGCGCATTACCTCTGGCACCCGGTCCCTGACCTCCAGAACCTTGGAGAGATTAGAGCGATTCTGGATTCGCAAGGTGACATCGATTTCACCGTCCTCGAAAATCCTCACAGAAGATACCCGACGAAGCGCCGAAATTGTGTGCAACTGAATTCCCTCGTCTGAATCAGCATCATCCACTCGTCTGCCAGATGAAGCCACATCGGCATGTGAGGTGCGGAATGCCGCCCACGTCAGGAATGATAGCAGCACCACAGCCACTGTCACCAACTGTGTATTGCGCAGGACGAGGCCAAGCAGATACAGAGCGATGGCCAGTGCTGCAAACATTGCTGACTTCCTGCTCCATGCCACGCCCACTCACCTCCTGCTTAGAGTACCTGTGCGTCCTACTCAGACAGTCGGGACCTGGACCTGGCGGAGAATGTCTTGAATGACCTCTCCACTCTCCAGACCCTTGATTTGATGCTCAGGCTTCAGAATTAGCCTGTGAGCGATAGCCAGCTCTGCAACCGATTTCACGTCATCAGGCGTCACGAAATCGCGACCGCGCATCGCTGCAGCGGCCCGGCCTGTCTTGAGCAGTGCCTGAGAACCTCTCGGCGAGGAACCAACTAGGACCCGTGGATCCTCGCGAGTTCGGGCTACAATCTCGACCATGTACAGTCTGACTGCGGGGTCGACGTAGACTTCCTCGATAGCCTGCTGCATTGCGACAACTCGGGCTGGGTCAGTGATGACCTCAACTTCCACAGCGTCCTTCTTTCGGGCGATACGTCGGTTGAGAATCTCGACCTCATCAGCGCGGTCGGGATAACCAACGCTCATCTTCATCATGAAACGGTCGAGCTGAGCCTCAGGCAGTGGGTATGTACCTTCTTGCTCGACAGGGTTCTGAGTCGCCATAGTCAGGAACGGCGCGGGCAACTTGTGAGTAACCACACCAACCGTGACTTGCAACTCCTGCATCGCCTCCAGAAGGGCCGCTTGAGTCTTCGGGGGCGCTCTGTTAATCTCGTCAGAGAGCAGCAGGTTACAGAAGATTGGTCCCGGCTTGAACGTGAACTCGCCCTTCTTGGCGTCGTAGATGTTAGTTCCAGTGATGTCCGCAGGGAGCAAGTCAGGCGTGAATTGAACACGCTTGAAGTCGCACCCTAGGGCGTCAGCGAAGGTATTCGTCATCAGGGTCTTGGCAAGTCCAGGGTAATCTTCGAACAGCAGGTTGCCGTTCGAGAGGATGTTTACTAGGACGTTGTCGATAACGTGCGCCTTCCCGATGATTACCTTCTGCACCTCGGTGCTGATGGCTCCTCCGATTGCGCCGACAGCAGTCAGCTTGGCACTCATCTTCTTCTTGCCGCGAGCCTTTTCGGCCTTCTCCGCGTAGCCCTTCTCGACACCGTCTGGAGGGGGGTTTTCCTTTTTCTTCTCGGCTGGTGGTGTTGCATTCATTTTTCATCTCTCCATTTTTTTTAATTGTTCTTGCCCCACCGTCTGATTGCCTGCATTAACTTCCGCAGTTCTTGGGGGGAATAGGTTTTGCTCTTACTGTATGCCAGTTCGACGAGCCGCGGATCGCCAATCATCGATTGAATCTCCGATGGCGGCTTCGACGCCATCTGATCCCTAGTGAAATCGTGATGCACCCTAATCTTGGTGAATAGAGCTTGTTGGACTCGCAGGCGATAGGTACCGGGGTCGAGTTTCGTTGGACGTTGGTTGAATCTGGTCAAATCGAAGACATGTCGCCAGTTCTCCTTCTCAGGCACCACCATCATTGCGACCAATAGGAGCAGGCCTACGTTCAGGACCACCAGCCACTTCAGGAAGTTGTTAGAAGTAAGTAGGACGACTGTCCCCATGCTCTCCACGAAAGGTGCCGATACGAGCCCGGTGATATGGCGACTCTCGTCGAACACTACTTGGAAGTTTGAGACATCATTCCTAACCTCTCCTGAAAGACCGAGGTTGTCGTGTTCCATCATCGAGTGAATTAGCAATTTGTAGTACACCTCATTGCCTCGCCACTCATTGTTGTCGTGAATTTCCTGCATCCAGCAACTCCCTATGACTCCCTCACAGGTAGGACTTGAACCCTCTTCCACAGCCACTGGAAGAGTCCATAGGCGATTAGAGAAAGCTTCCTCATCCGATACGAAGACTATGCTCCCAGTGACCTTAATCTCGCCTATGTCCCCTCCGACCAGTCCACCCTGTCCTACGCGTACCTGGTCGTAGGCGCTGATATTGGGGTAGTCGAAACGTACCATCAGTGAGAGGTCTCCAGGGGCTGGGTTCAGAGGATTGCTCGCATCTCCGTCTCCTATCAGGTCGATAAACGCCGAAGAGGATGCCCTAGAGAGGATACTGACGTCCCGCTCGTCGGGGTGTGTGACGTCCCTGAGAGAAGGCTCAAACTTCATTCCAGTAGGCGAGCGAAACATCACGGGAATTCTGCAGGAGTCCGGGTTTTGGTTGACTATCTGAAAATCCGAACAGCCTTTGCTCGCGGCTCCGGCCTGCATCTCGTTTACATCCTCGTCGACGGCTGCGACGCTCCACACGTTCTGCCAGGAAGGGTAGCATGGACTCGGCTCGCAGTCGTATTCAAGCCAGTGCTGATTCTCGTCGTTCAACGGATCGCCGAAGAAGGTCACACCGAACTTGGTAGCCAGTCTGTTGGCGTTAGTCCCATCTGCTGCTACGATGACTTTGCCCCCTTTCTCGGTGACGAAATCGTAGATAGCATCGGCCTCGGTCTCGTCTATCGGCTTCTCTGGGGCTATGATTAGGAGCATGGTCCTGTGCGGGTCTTTCCAGTCATTGACAAGCATAGGTGTTGACATGGTGTTGGCGATGAAATAACCATCACCCCCGTCATCGAGGCTGCTGCGCATAGCCGAGAGTTGGTAGAGCTCCTCTTCTTCATACGCCGAGTAGGCAGTGGATTTACCCATGACGAAAAGCATCGGAAGCAGCAGCAGGAGAACTACAGTAGTGGCGATGGCGCCGATGATGTAGGTGGCAAATTGGACTTCCCGTTTATCTTCATCAGCCATTGGGGGACCTCCATTTCATCTATCGTAATACCTAGACAGCACCTACGGTGCTTGCGCGAGCGTCATTTCACAGTTATATGTTGCTCATTGTAGTTCATGTATCTGGCCCGATTCTTGTACGTTCAGTGCTGTTTTTGCACTCTCCCTATCTCCTCTTATTGAATGCAAAGATGGGAATTATTAGAATCTCCTAGAGGTCACTAGTGAAGCGGCAGCCAAGACACAAATCAGAGTTGTGATTCCGGATGCTGGGAGGCTGGAACTAACAATTTCTACCGGGTTGTCAGTATCATCTGGATCATTGTTCTCCTCGTCGGCAACGAGAGGAGGCTCCACAGTCACCGTAGTATCGTCATCGGCTATCTCAGAACCTCCAGAGTTCATCGCTCCATTGGAGGAGACAGAGACTTCAATCTTGCAGTTTCTGCGAGGATGGCTCTCTGATGCGGTTGCAATCAGATTCGCCTCGGCGGACTGCCCTGCGCCAATGTTACTGGTCATCAGGGAGTCCAGTCCGTTGTCGGTGGTTAGGAGGGGGCAGTTGTCACTCACCTCGACCTCTCCAACCTTGTCCTGAACATTCCCTCTGTTGGTCACGGTGACCGTGAGAATGACGTCAGAGCCAGCGTTCATAGCTCCGACGGGGTCTGAGATGTCGACCTCAAGTGAGTAGATGGTCGGTATCTTCAGGTCGCCCACCACCTCCTGCACTTCGCCCGGCAGAGCGATAGGAAGGCCTGCCCTAGATATCAGCGTGGCCGAGATAGTAAACTCCTCCCTGGAATCAGCAGCGTAACTCCAGACGTCGATACCCGAGATCGTGAGTATGAACGACTTGTTGTCCCCCGCTCCAATGGTCTCTGACTCAGGACCGTCCGATTCGCCCTCGAATGGAATCTCATAGTCGAACTCGACGCCTATGTCGGCAAGTTCCTCGTTGTTGACGAAGAACTGTATTGAGACGACGCCGTTGATGCCGACGTTGAAGGGCACATCTTCGTTATCCTGGGGGTAGTCAATTCCCAGTTCCCAGGATCCTAGTTGCCCCTGAACCGGTGCAGCACAGGTCAGGAAGAATAGGGCGACTCCTGCACTTAGAACCCATTTCATACTAGACTTCCAATAGGCCGCTGCCCGCTCGCTTTGTTAAGACCTTGACCATCTTGCGCCTGTAGGATGGAGGGTACCATGTGTTCAATACCGGTTTGACCGCCTTTCTGACCGCCTCAGCCAGTTCGTCAACACTAGGGCCCCCGCTCCAACCAGCTAGTGCTGCGATTGCCTCGGCGGAGTGGAAGCTTGGAATCGACTCCAGTCCTGTGGTCGCGACTCTGAGATCGCTCGGAGAGCCGTCTGACCCCAACTTCCAGAGCACAGCGACCCCCGCCTCGGGAAAATCCCAAGATTCCCTCTGCCGCAGCTTTTGATAATCACCTCTCCACTCCGAGACGTCATCAGGCAAGGTGAGGTGAGTCACCAGTTCCCCAGGTGCGAGGGCGTTGCGAGTAATCCCGTCCAACTCAAAGAATTCGGTTAGGGGCATCGACCTGCTTTGCGAGGGGCCGGCTAGGTGAATAGTTGCACCAAGGCACATCAGAACCGGAGCCAAATCGGCCTGGTAGGTGGCTACGCACTGAGTGTTCTGGTTTGGAATAACTCTGCAGTCGGCACCAGTGCCACAGTCGCACTTGTAACACCACTCAATCGACTCTCGCCATTCTTCGGACTGGTTGAACCAGAAGCACCTCGTGTCGAGGCAAATATTCCCGCCAACCGTGCCCGAACGTCGTATCATCACACTGGCGACCATGCTGGAGACCTTCGCTACGAGTGGGTGCACCACTTCTGAATCAGCCAAATCTTGCAATCTCACCATCGCGCCAATGTGGGTCTCGGACAGCTCAGAGAGCTCCGGGACACCGGCCAGAGAGATGACGTGCGGCTTGGCATTGAGATGCCACTTGTAATTGGGCAACAGATCTGTCCCACCGGCGACCCAGTCGAAATCCTGATTTGACTGCTGTAAGTCTCCGGCCAGCGAGAGCGCCTCGTCGAGTGAACTGGGTGTATGGAGCTCGAACGGTGGCATGCGCATCAGGAATCACCTCCATACCGCCTCTCAGTGTGCTTCCAAGCACTCCCCGCGAGGCGGGGACTCTCCATGTAGTCACTTCCCGGGGTGACGCTGACGACCCAGCGTTCGTCTTGTTCGTCAGCAGGTATCTTTGGGTCGAAACCGAAGAGAGCTCCGTTGTTGTAGTCAGAAGGAGATGGGTCCGATGCTCGTGCGGCATCGCGCGAGGCGTGCTCGGAGGCGCGAGCCTCGAGGACTCCTTGTAGTTCCGAATGATGTAACTCAGGTGAACTTAGGTCGAGCGGGGCGACCCCCTCCTGCTTGCAGCGAGACTCGATCATCCTGTGCACCCTGTCTGGAGTGATTGGTAGCTCGCTGGTGCGGATACCGACCGCGTCATACACGGCATTACAGACTGCAGGCAGGATAGGCAGAAGGGGCCCCTCTCCCGCCTCTTTCGCACCAAATGGGCCCTCGGAGTCGTTCGACTCGACGATGATGGGCACTACCTCGGGCATCTCGTGGATGGTTGGGATTTTGTAATCGAGGAGATCAGGGTTGATCAGGTGACCGTTTCTACCGTACTTCATTTCCTCACTGAGGACTTGGCCTAGGCCCATGTGGCATGAACCGATTATCTGCCCCTTCACAGCCAGCGGGTTAAGTGCCTTACCACAATCGTGCGCGGCCCACACCTTGAGTACCTTGGTCTGCCCGGTTTCGATGTCAACCTTGACCTCGGCTACGTAGGCAGAGAACGAGTAGGCAGGGGCGATTCCCGCACCGGCTCCCTTGTGTACCCGTCCCATCGGAGGCGTCCGGTAGGCACCAGATGACACTAGAGCCCCCTTGTCCTCCTGCGCCTTGTGAAGTGCTTCAAGATAGGACACTCCGACTGCGGGGTCGTCCTTCCTGTAGATGCGACGATCACCAATCACCAACCTCTCAACAGGCGCCTCAGTCACCGCTGCCGCTGCTTCCAGAAGTTCTTGCCGTATTCCCATTGCTGCGGAGATGGCCGCGTTGGCGTTCATGAAAGTCACACGAGACGAGTACGAACCGAGGTCGACCGGAGAGGTGTCAGTCTCTCTGCTCCTAATCCTAATCATGTCAAGAGGGAGACCCAATACTTCGGCCACCGACTGGGCGATTACGGTGTCAGAACCCTGACCTATTTCGGCGGCTCCGGTGTGGACTGTAACTCCTCCGTCCATGTCGATCTTGAGGTGGACGGTGGCATGGGGGAACTTGTTTGGCTCCCAGTGAATGGGCAGTCCGCTGCCCGAGATAAAGAAGCCACAACCGATACCGATTCCGTGACCGTCGGGCAGCTTGCGGAATTTACCATCCCAACCTGAAGCCTCCCTGACGCGCTCGAGGCATTCGCGCATGCCGATACTGGTGACCCTGAACCCAGTAATGGTCGCGGAGTGAGGAGGCAGGAGATTGGCCAGCCTAAGGGTAATCGGGTCGACACTCAACTGTTCGGCGAGATCATCCATCCCGACTTCAACTGCACATCGCGAGTTGACCGCACCGTGTCCTCGCATCGCGCCGCTCGCAGGCTTGTTGGTCCAGACTCTCGCTCCGGTGTAGTGGAAGGCCCCGATTTCATAGGGAGCAGTGTGGAGCACGCCGTTGTAGTAAGTGGTGACGTGTCCAAAGGAGGCGAAGGCCCCACCATCGATCAAGGCATCAGTTTCGATGCCGCAGAGTCTGCCTTCGGAATCGGCGTGAAGATTCATCCCGATTCGAGAGGGGTGGCGCCCGCGATTCACCCAGAAGACCTCTTCGCGGTCGAAGTTAATCCTGACTGGCCTGCCTGTCTTGCGAGACAGTATGGCGGCGCACATCTCATGCGGAAACGGGTCTGACTTGCCTCCGAAACCACCCCCAACAAAGGTCCGGTGGACGTTGATTTGGTGCATTGGGATGTTAAGGACATCAGCCAGAGCCCTGTGGACATAGTGCGGGACCTGTTGAGGAGTGTACAGTGTCAATCTCCCAGATGGATCCCAATTGGCGACTACGGCATGAGGCTCTGTGAATCCGTGGTTGGCACCGGCGAACAACCAATTGGAGTTGTGGCTGACTACAGCATTGGTGGACATGCCCTCGATGTCACCGAACTCCTGGAAAACCCTCTTCTGGACGTTTGACGCACCGATGTGGTACTTGCCCCTGTCATGGATGGGCTCGTCGGAGTCTTCCAGCCCTTGCCTCATGTCGTGGACTGCTTCGAGCTCCTCGTACTCAACCTCGACGAGTCGTACTGCTTCTCTCGCCGTGGCCTCATCGGTCGCGGCAACACAGGCAATCAGGTCTCCGACGTGGCGCACTTTCTCTTGGGCCATCGCGTGCTCGTCTTTGGTCACGGGAAGCACGCCGAATCTTCCACTGGCATCCTGCCCGGTGGCCACAGCGACCACTCCGGGCAACTCTATGGCCGCAGAGACATCGATGGACAGCACTCTAGCATAGTGATGCTTCGAACGAACAATCCTGCCAATCAACTCACCAGGAAGTCTCACATCGTCTCCGTACTGAGCCTGCCCGGTGACCTTCCATTGACCATCGACCAATGCAGTGGGCCTGCCGATGGCCGAGCCGGTCACCACATCGTCGTGCTTGTGCCCACCGCCCTCTCTAATGCTCGCTATCGTATCCTCGTCGCGCGGCTTGCTCATCTTGCGACTGCCGCCAGAACCCGGACGAGAGAATGGCAACTTACCGCTCTGCTGGCGGTAACCCTCCACTATGTCTTTGTCCTCGCTCATCGAGTCACCTCAATTCCCTCCGTAGCCGGGATGGGGGTCGCTCTTGGCCGCAGTGGAATCTCCAACATTTTCTTCAGATACTAGAATCTCGGAGGCAACCCGGACGGAATCTACAATTTGTTGGTATCCGGTACATCTGCAGAGGTTACCCTCGATGGCGCCCTTGATTTCAGTGTCGCTGGGGGCCGGGTTCTCCTCCAAAAGCGCCGAGATGACCACTAGGAAACCGGGCGAACAGAATCCACACTGACTCCCTCCACACTCGGCGAAGCTCTTTTGAATTGGATGGAGATGATGACCGTCCGCTAGCCCCTCAACCGTGGTAATCCCGCATTCGGATGCCTCCTGTGCCAGAGTCAGACAGGACAGTCTGGGGACTCCATCAATCAGTACGCTACAGCACCCGCAGGTGCCCATGTCACAGCCTCGCTTGGTGCCGAGGCTACCCGCTTTGTCACGAAGCACATCGAGCAGAATCGCATTGCTCTCTATCCGTAATGAGACCTCCTCACCATTCACTAATGCCGACCAAGACACCTCGTTTGGCGCGGGCAGCATCGGCAGTCGGAACTGAACCATGCAGTGAGCACACCAGCGCTACAACCTTTGAGCATTCGGTTTGACCCCTGTGGGGTCAATTCAGATCATCGACGACCATTCTCATGATTTCTTGCTCTGCCCTCTGGAGATGTTCACCTAGGGTACTCCGGGCCATCTCAAGTTCGTCAGCCAACTCTCTCAGAGTTATGGCGGAATCCTGCTTGTAGTAGCCTCTTCGCACAGCGTGCGACAGAACCTCACGCTGTCTCTTAGTCAGCGTTTTTGACCATCCATTCTTCTCCTCTCCTCTCAGGGATTGGACACTGATTTTGTCGGGTGGAAGTATCATCCTAAGAAGGGCTAGGAATCTGCGAATAGACTTGGAGTGGCCCGACAGTCTGAGCTCCATCCCGCGCTCTGCATCTATCCCATAGGGCGGTTGCACATGGATGTTTGACATCTCGATAGCGGAGACCGCCAGAGGGTGTGTGCACAACAGGCTGACGAGGACTCCGTCAGAATCCTCTTCATGCTGTTCGAGGACCTCAAAACTGTCAAAATTTGAGATCTCATCCACTGAGTGCCCCTCTCGCATCTTAATCTCGACTAACTGAGTAACTCCCTCGGAACTGACGGCCAAATGCCCTAGAACCTCGACTCTCTCTGCCACCTCGAGGAATTTGGAGAGCTCTTTAGCTCCTCTCAATGAGGGAATCTTCCACCTCAGAACGACCTTTCTCACAACACATCGAAGGTGTGCTGTGTATTGAATTCAACGGATTGACCTAATTCCAGTAGGCCTCGCGAATCTCCTGATTCGCCTCCATGCACATCTCCACATCGCTCGGGCGGTTTGACATAATCGATGTCCCGTTCAGATGCTCTATGATTGGCAGGACATTACTCTCGTTGACGACCCCCCAGCCAACTTGTGTGCAGGGGGCGATTGGCGATATCGGAGTAGTGCCTGAAAGAGGATCCCAGGTGTTGAACGAGGGATACCATCCCGAGAGGTTCAACGCGTCGCGTAGATTGTCGTTTGTGACAGTGAAGTTGGTACCGTTCACCATCAGTCCACCACGAGTGTCGGGATCTGCTCCAGATGACATGTCACCAAACTCTGAACGCAAACTCATCAGAATCTTTGAGAGTAATCCAGCAGTCCTAGGTGTGGCGAAAGAGGTCCCCGAGGTCTCGTGGTAACCATCGATATCGTCGTGGTTAGGCAGGACTTGCGTCCAGTCGGCCGCGACATCGGGATATGAGCCACTCATCGTCTCCTTCTGGTCGTCACCCTCTTCGGCGTATCCCGATATGCCGATGCTCCAAGGAGGGCCAGCGGTGGAGTCCTGCACCGCTGGCGAGGGCGAATTGTCAGCAGCACCGGTGTGCAATTTCTTGTTTTGCACCACTGCAATCTTGGTAGCATCTTCTATTCCAGGTACTGGGACGGAGAGAATAGGTCCGAAGCTGGTGGTGATGACGTCAACGAGTGGCTGGTTTGCAGCGGCTAGCACGGCAGCGTCGCTGAAGCCCTCTACAAAGAATATGACAGCATCAGGATTGGCGTTCAAGACCGCCCCTGTAACGGCCGTTCCGTGACCATCCTGAGGATCGTCGAGAATCGGTATGTCTGTGTCGTCATCTGGCGTCGTGCCGATTATTCGGGTACCTCTGAACCAGACTACGTCCTCCGAGGTGATATTGTCCCAGCAGACCTCTTTGTCTGCCTCGTAGCGTTCCTGCCAGGTACCTGTGAGCGTGACATCACAGATTTTGTTCACTCCAAGTCCGTCGAGTAGCCATTGAGGATAGGACTCGTTCATCAGGAAGTGGTTGTGGTAGACGTTGATTCCAGTGTCAATAGGGGCAACCACACTGAAGGCTCCGAACCCCGACTCCTCCTCGGGCTGAATTACAGGCTCCTCATCATCTCCCCATAACAGGCAGCCGCTTAGCGGAGCCGATACAACAAGGAGTGAGAGCATCAATGCGAGGTTGCGCACGTTCTGCCGCGACGTCCGTGAGATTTCAGCCTTCGTCGTCGTTGCGACTACAGCTCAGGCATATTCATCTCCTATGCGGCACTGCATCTTGCTGTTGGTAGACGAAGGGTGTTGAATTGAGGCAAGCCGTATCATCTCTGCTATCTTGGCTCGCTAGGGGCGTATCATCTGTTGTTTCTTTCGTCTTTGGTGCATTCAGAAAGATGCCCGTCAGAGTAGGTTTGGCTATTGTGGGCTCAATCTGCCTGACCATCGCATTCGCAATGGGTTTGCTATGGGGGTACATCGCCCCCTCTCTACTCGCCGACAATTTGCAGCAGACGGCTCAGAATTCGCTATCCGGAGTCTTAGTAATGATTCTGATATGGATTTCAATCGCGACATTCATTCCTAGCGCGGAGAGACAGACGAACACACACCAAGTCGAACCTGAGGCTGAGAAAACCCCCGTTCCTACAGCCCCGATCCCTGAAGTAATAGAGATAACAGCGACTGTTTATGATGATGAACCCGAGCTAGTCGAGTGAAACATTTCTCTTTTCGAGGGACATAATCTCGGCACAAACAGCAACGGCGATTTCCTCAGGCGAGTCGGCTCCGATATCAAGCCCAATAGGGCATCTTACTGAGTCCACAGACTCCTTTGAGACTCCTGCGGCTATGGCAGAATCTCTGAAGGAGTTCCACTTCACAGTTGAGCCTATGGCGCCAATTCTAGGTCGTGAGCCAGACTCGAGACTGTCCAGTAAACCGAGCAGCATCTCTTGGTCAATCGCCCAGTCATGCCCCAGCAGCAGAACATCCGAGAATCTGGCCATGGAGTCCGAGTCCTCGTTTCCGAGGAACTCAGGCACAGAACCGCTGTGCAACTCGCTCGCGAATGGGTAGCGGTCCGCTTCAGCATACTCGGCGCGCACGTCAAAGACACTGTGCGACCAACCTAAGGTATCGCAGACGATGGCAACCGCGCGTCCTACATGACCCCCGCCCGCAATGAGTATGTGTGGCATTGGATCCATGACTTCCATCGCGACTGTGACGCGGCCCCCGCACAGGCTGTCAAGCGGCGTCGCCTCTTCTCCCTTCGCATCCTTGTAGAGGACGAATGTCTCAACCTTACCGCCCTTATCGCGAACCTCCTGGCGACCTCCGTTGAGCATTACCTTCAGCGCATTCTCGACCTTCAACTCTAGGCCAGCCCCGCCGATTGTGCCGAATCTGGCCCCGCTCAACGTCAGCGCCAGCCTAGATCCCGGCTTACCGGGCACACTGCCGCTAGCTTCGATTACCGATGCCATTGCCACACTCTCGCCACGCTCCAACCTCTCGAGAACCCAGGTTAGCACGGCGCGGGTCATGCTCCTGAGAGCGGGTCGTCCGCCTTTGTGATTGCGCTAGGCTAGGCGAAGGCGACATCGAGGACCATCATCACGGCGAAACCGAGCATCACTCCCATAGTCGCGAGGTCTCCATTCCCTCCACGATGGGCCTCAGGGACCAGCTCCTCAACCACGACGAAGATCATTGCACCGGCAGCGAATGCCAGTGCATAGGGTAGGATTGGTGTAGCTGCAATCACCAGCGCAGCACCCAAAACGGCTGCCACTGGCTCGACTGTAGCCGACAGTTGGCCCCAGAGGAAACTGTCCCTGCGGGACAGGCCCTCTCGTCGGAGAGGTAGTGAGACGGCTGCACCTTCCGGGAAATTCTGAATCCCTATTCCGATAGCCAATGCGATGGCAGCACCCACTGTAGCACCTTCAAATCCTGATGCCGCTGCTCCAAAAGCGACGCCAACAGCCAGCCCCTCAGGGATGTTGTGTAGCGTGATGGCCGAGACCAGAAGCATGCTTCTCCGCCAAGTGTTTTCCACTCCTTCGGCTTCTTCAGGAGGAGCACCGGGGTGCAGGTGAGGTAGGAACATGTCAATCAGTCGCATGCACACACCTCCCAGAAGAAATCCTACTAGGGCAGGGAACCAGACTGGCAGGTCTTTCCCTTCTGACATCTCGAGGGCAGGTGAGAGCAGCGACCAGAAACTGGCAGCTATCATCACCCCTGCGGCGAAACCGAGCATAACATCGAGGACTTTTCTGTCGAGTTCTTTGAAGAAAATCACTAGAGCCGCTCCAGCGGCAGTCATGAACCAGGTGAAAAGTCCCGCTATCAGTGCCTGTTGGACCGGCCCGTATCCTTCCATGAACCCTATGATGTCCATCAGTCCGTTCGAGACTGAGGGTGTTGATAAGGTGTTTCTCACAGCCCTGAGAAGGCATCAGCAAGCCAGCCAAGATCTCCTTGTCGATCCACATTCAGGTGTAGGTGGGAATCAGCGACTTCGATTCGGTGCGGGTCTATCAGGTCGCGCAGCGAGGTGGATGGAGGGGATTGAATGACTCTAGCAACATCTTCTGCGGACAGCAGTATCGGATGGCCCCCTTTGCCTCCCTCGGTAGGGCAACTGGTGACTGTCGAGGAAATCAGAGCCTCCAGAGTCGAGTCTGAGAATCCCGGACGGTCCACGGGTACGACTAGGATTCTCTGTCTGATGTTAGATTCTAAGTGACTGATTCCAATCTGTAGAGTCCCTGTCCTGCCTGCTTCTGGCTCAGAGTTGATGATTACTCTGCAATCTACTGAATCCGTCACTTCTTCGATTATATCCTCGTTCGTGACCACCAGCGGATCGAGGCCCTTAGCCCGCAATCTGCTTACCAACCACCCGACTAGGTTGCCCTCTCCGACTTTGACTAGAGCCTTAGGCTGACCGAGGCGCTCACTAGACCCGGCTGCGAGGACCACGCAGCCGATGTCGCCGGCCATGTGACCACCTTCAAGAATCACTCAACATTTCTCGGCTGATGATGAGGCGTTGAATCTGACTGGAACCCTCGAAAATCTGGACTACCTTCGCTCCGCGCATCCTTCGAGCTACTGGATATTCCTCTGAGTAGCCGTACCCGCCGAAGACCTGCACAGCATCGGTGGTGACCTCCATCGCTATGTCGGCGGAGAAGCGCTTGGCGTGAGCAGCCTCGAGGGTGTTACGCCCTCCTGAGTCTGCCTTCTTTGCCGCCCTCCAAGTCAGTAGTCTCGCAGCCTCGACCTTGGTAGCCATGTCTGCAATCATGAACGAAATCGCTTGATGACGGTAGATTGGCTTGCCGAAAGTACTCCGCTCGTTGGCGTACTGTAGAGCCTCCTCCATGGCACCGCGCGCATTACCAACTGCATGTGCAGATATTGTAGGTCTAGACAGATCAAACGCCTTCATCGCGTTCATCCATCCTCCGTTCTCCTCTCCGCCGATGAGGTTCTCCGCAGGCACCCGGACATCGTTGAAGTCAACCGACCTAGTGTCCGAGCAGCGCTGCCCCATGTTCTCCTCCTTCTTTCCAAGTACTATTCCTGAGCTGTCAGCGTCGACGATGAAGCCACTCATCCCCTTGTATCCTGCTTTCTTGTCGGTGTATGCCAGCACGAAGAACCAGTCAGCGTACCCAGCACCTGTAATCCACATCTTACTGCCGTTGATGACGTAGTCATCACCATCGCGAATCGCTTGGGTAGAGATTGACTGGACATCGCTTCCCGCGTTCGGCTCGGTGACGCAATATGATGCGATGCAGCCGTCCGCTACTTTGGACAGGTAGCGCTGCTTCTGGTCCTCAGTACCGCCAGTGATCAAGGGGTACGAGGCCAACATCGTGCTACCTGATGCGGTGGCGAACCCCGGGTCGCCCCAACCAATCTCCTCGCAAATGAGAACTTCTTCGAACGAACCCATCCCATAGCCGCCGTACTCCTCAGGTATCTTGACCGTGAGCAGACCGAGTTCGTGCGCCTTTCGGATGGCTTCGCGTGGGAAGTTACTGTCACGATCCCACTTCGCTGCGTTCGGCTGCACCTCCGCTGCAGCGAACTCGTGCGCCATCTCCTGAAGCATAGCCTGCTCCTCTGACAGGCTGAAGTCTACCATGACCCTAGGACCGGGGTCCCGGCCTTAGCGGTTCGCACCTCACCACGCCATACAGTCTAGAGGTATAGCATGGCCATGTAAGCCAGATAGCCACCTACCATCGCTGCCCCGACTCGCTTGCCGATATGGCGTTCGTCTAGCAACATGGCCACGATGAAGCCAGAGGTCAGAACGACCACCCAGATGTCTCTCGTGGCGAAATCGGGGGCGATTATGAGGCCTCCAGAGTAGGTTGCGGCGACACCTAGTATGCCCATGATGTTGATGACGTTGGATCCGAGTACGTTGCCCACAGCGACACCACCCTGGCCGCGGAGGCCAGCTACAAGGGTAACAGCGAGCTCCGGGAGAGATGTCCCTAGGGCTACGACAGAGAGTCCGATGACGGACTCGGAGATGCCGTAATTTCCCGCTAGTCCAGTGGCACCTTCTACTAGCATCTCCGCCCCTGTCCATATCATGTATCCCCCTACTGCCGTCACTGGAATGGCGAGCAGGATGTAGTCGGGGAGCCATGTGTCGCTGTCCTCGATATCAGTTCCCTCTGCCTTAGAAGCGCGGTAGGAATAGGAGTAGTAGGCAGCGAGACCTAGCAGCATTAGGATACCGAATTGCCATGCGATTCCACCAATTAGAACTGCAGCCAGCAGTATTACCGTAGCTGCTGCCACCGCTGCAGCGTCACGGCGTATTCCCTGCCCCGGATTCGCCGCAGCTCCAAGCATAGACGCCGTGCCTAAAACCAGCATCACATTGGCAACGTTTGAGCCCAGCACTCCACCAACGGCGATTTCGTGAGTCCCCTCGTTAACCGCTTCTAGGACTACAGCCAGTTCGGGCAAAGAGGTCCCGACGGCGACGATGGTGAAACCTACCAAGAGGGGCGGCACCCGTAGTCTGCCAGCAACCGTGACGGCTCCTTGGACCACAAGCTCCCCGCCGAGCATCAGTAGCACAAAACCCAGCAACACTAGGGGGCCATCGGCCATACTCAGAGTAGTCATTTGACTCGCCGGGCGTTACTTCGCTCATGACCATTTGGTAGGGCAGCAGGGGGGCTCACGAGCACATCCTGTCGATGTGCCTAGAGACAAGTTCGGCTGTCGGAACTGTGTGGTCCTCCAGAGGGGGTGAGAACGGCACCGGAGTGTCGAGAGCGCCGATTACCACGGGGGGACTCTCAAGGCACCAGAACGCCTCTTCCATAATGCGACTGCTGACGGTGTTTCCCAATCCACCTGTCCATTGAGCTTCTTGTAGGACCAGCAGTCGACCAGTCCTCCTGACTGATTCCACGCAGGTCTGTGCATCGAAGGGCGAGATGGTTCTCAGATCTACTACCTCAACCTCTACACCGCGTCTGGAGGCCTCCGTGGCAGCCTTCATGGCAACGTGCACCATCGCGCCCCATGTGACAATGGTAAGATCTCTACCTCCTCTTACTACACGTGCCTTCCCAAGTGAACTCTCGCCTGCAGCGAGACGTTCGTGAACAGCACCCTTGTCTACCAATTGGCTGATTGATTCTCCCCACCCTGTCAGGCCCCCCCTAAGCCCGTAGAGCCCTATGTGCTCAAGGAAAATAACTGGGTCATTCAGTTCATGTGATTCGATTAGGAGGTCGTAGGCGTCTTGAGGGGTGCTCGGGAATACAATTACCAGCCCTGGGTCGTTGATGAACCATGATTCGATCATGTTAGCATGGAATGGCCCGCTACGAGTCTTCCCCCCTAGTGGGATACGCACTGTGACAGGGACTTCCGCACCCCAGCGCCAACGTAGTTGGGCGGCGTTGTTGACCAGTGCGTTCATCGCCAGCGCCGCGAAGCCACCGAATTGAATTTCAGCCACTGGGCGTAATCCTCCGAGAGCGGCGCCAATCGCCGAGTGGACTATCACCGACTCGGACAGGGGCATATCGAGAAGCTTGTCCGAGTGCCCCCTAGCTTTCAGAGGTAGATTCAGTCCGAAGGCGCCGGCGACCTCCATGTCCTCTCCCATGAAGACGACCCGATCACCGTGCTTGTCGGCTATCGAGGCCATGGCATCCTGAATGGCTCTACTGTAGGTTCTGGCGTTGGACGCGTCAGAGAACTCCAAACCCCCCTCTCCTAGTTCCAGAGGGCAATCAGTGAGTTCGACCTCTTGCTCAAATCTCTCGTACTGCTCAGTGTGGCTGGCGGCGTCATGCAGACTCGTAATCCCTTTTGTCACTGTGTAACCTTCGGGCCAGGGCATCCCCTCCATCTCCTCACGAGCCGCATCTACCTGGGCCTGCTCCTCGGACTCCATGGCATCCAGTTCCTGCTCGTCGCAGCCCGTTTGGACCAGCAACTCCCTGTGGTTTGGAACTGGGTCCTTCTCAGCCCAGTATGTCAGCAATCCTCTGTCGACGTATCCGGGCGGGTTGCCCGAAGCAGCCCCGAGGTACAGGTCGTCATGGTGGTGAGCGTGACCACACCCACGCATCGTCTCAACGTGAATCAGGGTGGATCCACAACCGTCCAGAGCGAACTCCCTCGCTACCGCGGTCGATGCGTAGAACAGCCCGGGATCAGAGCCATCAATGGTCCATGCCGGTATCCCCATGGCATGGCCCTTGTCACCAAATGTCTCGACTCCTGACTGGCCGGTGACAAAAGTGTCGAGTGCTATCTGGTTGTTTTGAATCATGAATGATATCGGTAGCCCCCTCACTCCGGCGAGGTTCATGGCCTCCCAGAACTCACCACTGCTACTACATCCTTCACCTACTGGGGCGAGATGAAAACGGTCTACTGAGAGCCTAGATGCGGCCAGAGCCACTCCTGTTGTTGTGGCACTGGCGATTGGCAGTGGAGCAGTAGGGGGAAGAATTCCCTTGTCCCAGTTGCCGATGTGAAGATCTCTTCCTCCTGCGCCCTCGTGTCCGCCGTTCATGTATGATCCAGACTTGCCCATTTGGGAGGAGAAGACCTCTAACGCAGTCTGTCCCATGGCAATAGCCAGACCAACATCGCGAATCATCGGAGCAATCACGTCAGCACGGTGCCGTTCGTCAGTGGAGATGTCGACGGCTCTGCGCATTGCGCTGGCGCAGGCAACTATCCCCTCCTGCCATGTCGAGCGGAAGCCCTTGCCTCCAAAACTCCCCCCATCAGGAGTCTCGATACCATTTGCAAACAAGTCCTTTAGGTGCTCGTCAACAGCCCTCGTCCGAGTCATCATCCTCTGCCAATCCATGCGCTGTTCAAGGGTGATGGAGGAGTGGTGAGCAATCCTTCTGAGGCACAGTGCGGTGTCGACTAATAGTCTAGCAGTGCGGCGTTTAAGATGGATTTCTGCAGTTCTTCTCGGAATCACCTCTGCGGAGTGTACGGAACTTAGCTCAGGCGAGAGCAAACGGTCTAGGAGAGATTCTCCAAAAGCCCCGACAAACTCCTTAGAGAATCGGTGAAAAGACTCCCCTTCGAACGAGTCCGGAGCTCCCATTCCGTCCCAGCAGGTGGCGGCTGCGACCAGATGTCCATCGTGCCTCTCTGCGAAGAATCTGAGAAGTTCCGCTCTGGCTGCCTCGGATTGCAGGGGCTTGGAGAAATTGAGGGCAGAGGCTGGCTCCCACCCTGCTCCCCAGATTACCGAAAGATCACTTTGGGAAGTTTCCTCTGAGGGAGACGAACTGACGGAGCCAATTTCCTCTTCCAACTTATTGATTACACCGTCTCTGCGTTCAACCTCAATCGCCAGTTCCCTAGGATCGAGCGAAGCTTCTCTCTCCCAGATTTGTACATTGCGGTGCCTCCCTTGGCCACTGGAAGATCTATTCAGGGTGGCTCTGACTCTGTTCCCGCAGTGTTGGCACCTCCTGTCCAAGCGCGCCGTCTCTCCGCGCGTCCTCCATGTTTGATGTCGCTCGCATGAAGGGCATTTCCATACCCCTTGGCGAATGATTGCCATAATGCTCCGAGAGGGAACTAATACAACAAATCTTCGCTGTGCTGGACGGTTGAAAACCACAAATGAGTTAATATTTAGAAATTCGACGAATATCAGTAGTATATTTATACTTAATACCACAAAAAAATGTTAGTTTCAACTAGCACTTACCACAATTAATATTTTATTATACTAGAATCAACCGTGTCCGACCACTTGTGGATCCCTCCAGTTAGGTTGTACACATATCCCTCCTGGCTTCTCGAATCTATTAGGAAGCGCGCCACAGCAGCCGACCTGCTCCCAGTTCTGCAGTAGATTACCACGTCACGGTCGTGAGGGACCTCTTCGACTCGTTGCGGGACTAAGTTGTGCTGGATGCGCAACGAGGTACCCTCTAGCGAGACAATTCTCTCTTCATCCATCCTCCTGACGTCCAGTAGGAACGGCGACCACCCCTGGCCAACTCTCTCGACGTAATCGACCGGATTGATTTCGAGCATCTCGCGCTGTGACTCTTCGATGGAGTCTGTTGGATTTGAGCACTCTATCTCATAATCGGAGAGATCGGTCACCGTCGCTCGGGACGGGTCGTGCGAGTACGAGAGTGAACGCATCCCCATACCGAGGGTATCTATGACCAACAGTCTGCCGCTGAGCGGCTCACCAACTCCTAGAATAATCTTGATCGCCTCAGTGGCCTGTATCGAGCCGACGATTCCTGGTAGGACTCCTAGTACACCCGCTTCAGCGCAGTTTGGTGCTAGCTCCGTCGGGGGGGTCTTGGGAAACAAATCGCGGTAGTTAGGCCCCCCGTCGAGATTGAAGGTGGTGACTTGACCCTCGAATCTGTGGATGCTGCCGAACACCCAGGGCTTGCCCAGTATTTCGCAGGCGTCACTGATGAGGTACCTCGTTGAGAAGTTGTCAGAGCCATCGATGATGAGATTAAAACTACCAATCAAATCGAGGGCGTTGTCGACTCCAAGCCTCGCTTCATACGCTTCGATTGTGATTTCAGGATTTAGATCACTTAGCCGACGCTCAGCAGAAACCACCTTCGCTTCACCGATTGCGGATGTACCGTGCAGAACCTGCCGCTGCAGGTTCGAGAGGTCAACCGAGTCATCGTCAATGACCCCTATCCTGCCTATTCCAGCGGCTGCTAGGTACAGCAGAGCCGGAGAACCCAGTCCCCCGGCCCCCACCACTAGGATTGAGGCCTCATTCAGGAGCCTCTGTCCTTCTGGGCCGACCTCCGGGAGGGTCAAATGCCTCGCGTAGCGCGCACTCTGCTCATCAGACACGGCTCTACGAGGAGGCCGTCCCAACATGGCCTCTTCGGCTGCAAACACCTGCTACCATCGGAACATATTCAGAAAGGCGGACCCAAGTCAGCGCCTCAATATTGGTCTTCTAGCCACTTCTCGACATCCATTGCCGCTTGACACCCCATGCCCGCGGCGGTGATGGCCTGCCGGTAGCGCTTGTCCACCACGTCTCCAGCTGCGAACACACCTGGAGTACTTGTCATCGTGTGTTCGGAGTGCAGTATGTAGCCCGATTCATCCATCTCAATTTCGCCATCTAGGAAACCAGTCATTGGCTTGTGTCCGATAGCGATGAACGCCCCGGTGCAAGCGATTTCTTGCTCATTTCCATCCCGAGGGTCCTCGAGAATTGCCCCGCTGAGGCCGTTCTCGTCAGAGAGCCACCTCTTAATCTGTCTATGAGTCATAATGTCAATCTTCGGATGATTCACAGCCCGCTCGTACATCACCTTCGAGGCCCTGAATCCTTCGCGCCGGTGGATTATGGTGACCTTACTAGCGAATCTGGTCAGAAAAGTCGCCTCCTCCATCGCGGAGTCGCCTCCTCCCACTACAATGACCTCTTGGTCTCGGAAGAAGGCGCCGTCGCAAGTCGCGCAAGTCGAGATGCCTCTGCCCTTTTGCGCCTCCTCTCCTTCTACGCCGAGCCAAATGGCCTCCGCGCCGGTGCAGATGATTACGGACTCAGTACGATACTCCTCTCCCTCTACCCATATGCCGAAGGGCCGCTCCGAGAAGTCCACTCTCTCGACATTCTTGTCCTGTATCTTGAGTCCGAAGCGCTCAGCCTGCTCGCGCATGTGAATCATCATGTCGGGTCCGCCGATTCCAGTGGGGTATCCAGGAAAGTTCTCGACATCCGAGGTCAACATCAGTTGCCCTCCAGACATGTAGCCGGCGAACATCAGTGGGTTCAGCATAGCTCGCGCAGCATACAGACCAGCCGTGTAACCAGCCGGACCTGAACCGATGATTATCACATTGTGCACTTCGTCGTCCACGGGCTCGCCAATGGCGGGACCTCCTTCAACCCTGCTCCGGGTATTCCATTAGATTTTCATGCTCCAATGAAAACTCAACTATTATTTGCCGACGAGTGTAACTGCTGACCGGGCATAGGGGTCCAATGGGGAACTGGAGATTCATGGGCCAAGCGTCACACGTTCTCTGGTTCGATGAGGTAGGGCGCGACGATGCGCTTGCAGTCGGAGGGAAAGGAGCCTCTCTGGGGGAGATGTATCGAAATCTCAGGGGCAGTGGTGTGGACATCCCAAACGGATATTGCACAACTTCTGACAGTTACAGAGAGTTCGTAGGAACAGAAGTTCCCCGAGGGACTTGGGAACAGATTCCCGAAGTTGACGGCTTAGAGGACATCCGGGCTCTCGCAATCATTCAGCGGACTCTGTCCGAGGCTCTGAGGGCATGTATCGAAGGTGCCGACCAGAACGACTCACTAGCGATGCACGGACGGGCCGAACTGGCTCGCTCCCTAGTCCTTGAGGCCCCGGTTCCTGAGGTGATATCGAATTCAATTTGCCTTGCATACCGACAGCTCTGCGAGCAGTACGGCAAGGGCACAGACGTTGCGGTGCGTTCATCTGCTACCACGGAAGATTCTGAGGACGCCTCATTCGCAGGTCAGTACGAGTCATTCCTCAACATCCATGGCGAGAATAGTGTGGTCCTACACTGGCGCAAATGCGTCGCCAGCCAATTCACCGAGCGAGCAATCTGCTACCAACTAGACAGAGGCATGGATCCTCTGGCGAGCCCCCTGTGTGTCGTAGTGATGAAAATGGTCCGTTCGGATCAGGCCTCCTCGGGGGTGATGTTCACCATCGACCCCGACTCAGGTCATGACGGAGTCATCCACATCGCAGCATCCTATGGGCTCGGCGAATTGATCGTCCAAGGGACGGTCTCTCCGGACACTTACACGGTCTGGAAAGAAGGCCTACTGAAGGACAAGTTTGCTATCGTCAACAGGCATCTGGGTAGCAAGGATCAGAGAATGGTCTACGCGAGCGATGGGGTGCGGGCAACCATTGTCGAGGAAGTTCCGTTCTCCGAGCGGCGCGACTGGACTCTCCATTCCGAGGAGTGCAAGCGTCTGGCGAATATGGCTCTCCGAATCGAGCATCACTACGGGATGCCGATGGACATCGAGTGGGCCAAGGACGGCGCCGAAGGCCGCCTGTTCATAGTACAGGCCCGCCCCGAGACGGTGCATGGCAAGACCTCACACGGCCTGATTCGTTACGAGATGGATCGCGCACTGGTTAACCGGCTCAAGAAAGACTCCGTGCTCGCCACCGGTCAGGCCGTCGGTACAAGAATCGGCTCGGGACCAATCAGGACCTACCTCTCGTACAAAGAAGTGCTCGAACGACGACGCGCCCTGCAGAAGAGACTGGTCGGAGGAGAGAGGGCCGGGGAGATACCTTGGGACGAACTAGTCTTTGAGAAAGGGGACGTACTAGTGACCGAGATGACTACTCCCGACTGGGAGCCGATGATGAAACAGGCCTCACTCATCGTCACTCGCAAAGGGGGTCGAACCAGTCACGCGGCAATCATAGCGAGGGAGTTTGGGATTCCCGCCATCGTCGGTTGTGCGGGGGCACTCAAACTCGATAATCAGAGAATAGTCACTGGTTCCTGCTCTGAGGGCGATACGGGATACATCTTCGATGGTGAGCACCCATTCGAGATAGTCGAGCACAAGGTCGACACCTCGACCCCTCTGAAGACCAAGCTCAAGCTCAACGTTGGCTTCCCGACCAAGTCGCTGGTTGACTCACAACTACCCGTCGAGGGCGTCGGACTGGCCCGCATCGAGTTCGTGCTCTCTGGCGAAATCGGCATCCACCCGCTCGCCTTCATCCACCACCGCTCTCTCAAGAAGTACCTAGACAGCGGCGAAGTTCCACCTGAGATTGAGTCGTTCGCGAGAAACCTCGCCGAAGAGCCCGAAGAGAACATACGCGAAACCATAGATGCGATTGAGAGAAGGTGCTGGAACTACGACCATCCAAGGGGACTGTTCATCGATAAATTGAGAGAAGGAGTTGGACTGATATGTGCAGCATTCTACCCTAGGCCAGTTCTTGTCCGCCTATCTGACTTCAAGTCCAACGAGTACCGAGACCTGCTCGGCGGCAGCATCTTCGAGCCGTTGGAGGAGAATCCGATGATTGCTTGGCGAGGTGCCTCGCGATACCTCGACCCGATTTTCAAGCCCGCCTTCGAGATGGAGTGCGAGGCTATGGCCTCGGTGTTCCACGACTTCGGTCTGAGTAACCTACAGTTGATGATTCCATTCTGTCGTTCTCCTGAAGAGGGTGAGGCGGTCAAGAACCTGCTCGAGGAGCACGCGATAGGGCCCAGTAATGGAGTTCCACTATTCGTAATGGTCGAACTACCATCAAACGTCATCGATGCAGATGCCTTCATCGACAAGATGGAACTGTCCGGCGGCTCAATCGGAACCAACGATCTCGTGCAGACGGTGTACGCGGTCTCTAGGGATGATCTCGAGGGCTACCAACATCAAGTCGATGCCCGCGCTCCCGCAGTGAAATCGATGATTCGCACGGCTATCGAAGCATTCACTTCAAGGGGCCTTGAGATAGGAATCTGCGGCCAGGCCCCCAGTGATCACCCGAGTGAGTTCCCACCATTCCTAGTGGACTGTGGTATCACTTCCATATCTGTCACTCCCGACACTGCGATGGCGGTTCGCCAGACGGTTCTAGAGTCAGAGATGATGATAGCACAGGGGATCAAGATCGAGGAATGACTGATTCCAGTCCGACCGATAGAGTTTCATCGAACTTTCTCAACGAGAGCGCATGACTTGGAGGCCGGCCCCTTCTCCTGCCGACAACGAGGAAGGCGTCCGGGACAATCTCGAGTCATGGGATGCTATGGCCCACATGCACGCTCAAGGAAGCGGCGCGGAGTTCTACCGGATCGAGCAGTGGCTGGCTGGTGAGTCGAAACTAGCCCCATGGGAAATCGAGGAGATGGGCTCGGTCGTGGGCAAGTCACTGCTCCACCTGCAGTGCCACATCGGCACCGATACTCTGTCATGGGCGCGCGAGGGCGCGCGGGTGACCGGCCTCGACTTCTCTCAGAATGCGGTAGCGGAGGCAGAGCGATTTGCAGAGATCCTCGGATTCGACGACGCGAGATTCGTGGTGAGTAGGGTATCCGATGCGGTCGAGGCCACCGAGGGCGAACAGTTTGACATCATCTACACCGGCAGGGGGGCGCTGTGCTGGCTGCCTGACCTGAAGCAGTGGGCACGGGTGTGCGCAGCCCTGCTCAGACAGGGAGGAACCCTGTATCTCGAGGAGAGCACTCCCACGGTGAACATTCTAGACTCAGAAGAGGGGCCGGACGGACCGCGGCTGGTTCCGAAGTACGATCTGTTCAACGAGGGCCCAATATCGGAGATCGGCGAGGGCAGTTATGCAGATCCGGATTGGCCAGGGGAGAGGGTCACGCACTGTTGGGAGTACCGATATGACACCATCATCAACGCGCTGATAGAAGGCGGCTTTCGAATCGATTTTCTGAACGAGCGCGATGAGCTCTTCTTCGCCCCATGGCCTGAGTTCTTTGAGCCTTCTAGGCCCAACTATTGGCAACTCAAGGAAGGCAACGTTCCGATGCCGCTGTCATTCACTCTGAAAGCGACACGGTTGTGATTATCCAACCATCGCCGCGACCGCTCCCACAGCGGCGCGGGCATGCGGTTCCAGACGTGGTTCGATGTGCTCGGGCTCAGCCCCGGGCCCGATTATCCCGAGGCCAATCGGCTTGTTGTGTGATATCTGTAACTCAATGATTGCCTTGGTCACGGATTGCCCCATGACCAGTCCGTGATCAGTCTGCCCTCGTTCAATTATGCCGAGTACCACAGCGCCGTGCAAATCCTCATTCTGAAGCATCCTATCAAGAGCCAGTGGCGCTTCCATCGAGCCGGGTACCCAAGCCACTTCGGCGACATCCCAGTTCTTCACCCCGGCTTCGTCACAGGCGTATTCCAGCATCTTCTCGACATACTCGCGATGGAAAGCGCCGCACACTATTCCGAGATTCACGCATTATCCTCCATATTCCTCATCACTGTCTCAACGACCGCCTGTGTGCGAGAATCAATCTCGATGTTCACGCTGCCCCCGACTCCCTTATTTCCGATGGTCGTAATCCTCAGAGTCTCTGGGATGATGTGGAGGGCGAAACTCTCGTCAGACACTTCGCCGATGGTCAGAGACATGCCATCGACGGCAATGAAGCCTTTTTCGAGAATGTACGGACGAGCCTCTTCCGGATTCTCGATAATCAGGTCAATGCCTTCTCCGCGTTCGGTTTTCCCAAGAATCTGCGCGGTTGTCATCACGTGGCCTGATAGGATGTGGCCACCGAGTTCGTCACCCATTTTCAGCGAGCGCTCGACATTTACCCAATCGCCTTCTTCCATACTGCCAAAGGTCGTGCGTTCGAGAGTCTCCGGGATAGCATCGAAGCGAATCTGCGAGTCATCGATCGCGACCACTGTCATGCAAACTCCTTCGAGAGCGACGCTAGCACCAATCTCTAGGCCATCTTCGTGCCCAGCGAGTTCGACGACAAAGCTGCGTATCTCCTCGCCGACCTCAATTGCGAGTAATTGGCACATCCCGGAGATGATTCCGGTGTACATCCCTAGTCCTCCTCGTAGGGACCGCCTTGCGTACCAGGCCATAGGTCGAGAATGCGAGAGATGATTTTTCGAGTCCCGTCTAAGTCATCGGAAAGACCCTCGACCCTGACGACTTCGATATGTCCGTGACCTTGGCTCTCCATTCCTTCTCGGATAGCATCGATTGAGTGCTTCTGGTCGTATCCAAGAGCGACCACATCTGGCTTTACAACTTCTAAGATGTTGAATATCGGGACCGACGGCGGGTTGCCGACTATCGCCTCATCGACCGGTTTCAGTCCAGCCACCATTCGCCTGCGCAACTCGTGCGTTGTAATTGGCTCGTGCTTCTGTTTGCGAACCGTATCATCGTGCGCCACGACGACAACAAGCTCGTCTCCGAATGATCTAGCCTGTTCTACGTAGTGCAGATGCCCTGCATGCAGGAGGTCAAACACTCCAACTGCCATCACTCGAACCATACTCTCAATCCTCCGATGCGCGTATCTGCCTCAATGCTTCGCTCATCCGCCAATCCCCAGTGCCTTGAGTATATCCTCGCCTGTAACCATCGGTATTCCGCGCTTATTGGCATATTCCCGGGCATCATTGACCGAAAGAGCACCGTCTCCGTCAGGCTGCAACATCTCGGCACCTATGGTGCAAGGCGAGTGCCCGGAGAGTCGGGCTATCGACACGGCCAATTCGGTGTGGCCCTGCCGAGATTCGAGGCCCTGCGGCGACTCTCTGCAAACGGGGATGTGTCCTGGGGTGCGAAACTCCTCTCCGAGAGCGATTCGAGCGGTCTCGTCGTCAGCGTCGCTTGCGAGCAACTCCCCTGTCAGTTCACCGAATCTCCGCGTAGTCAGGGCTCGGTCCCTGTCAGTTATTCCGGTGTAGGTGCCTCTGTGGTTTAGTGAGATGGTGAACGCTGAGCGAGTATCGTACTGCAGGTCGTCGGTAATGAGTTGCCCGAGTACGGGATTTTCCTCGATGAGAGCGGGGTGAGTGTGTATGTCCTGCAACCACGGCAGGCCGAACAGTTCGCCGACCTCGTTGCCGATGGCGAGGAAGAGCAGCCCACCGCAGTCCTTGCGAAGTGTTCGCATCACTTCGGGGGTGGCGGCATCAGCAGGCCACAGAAGATCGGTCTCACATTCCCTGAAAGCGGAGTCGAAAACCATCACAGGATTGCCCGCAGTGAACGCCGCGATGGCTTGCTCGACGCCCGAGGCCATGAGTAGCGGAGGGGCCTTACCTACCCGTTATTTTCGGTCACAGACCGAATCCTTCTCATGGGTTGGATATCTGCATTGGTCATGGTGGAACGAATCGAAGTGTCAGTACCTGTCAGAGTTGACCTTGCAGGGGGCTGGACTGATGTGCAACCATACACGGGAGATTTTGGCGGAGAGGTCGTAAATTTCGCCATCAACCAGTACATTCACAGCGTGATGGAGAAGGACTCCGACGGTCGCATCAGAGTCGAGTACAGAAGTGATATTCCTACTGGCTCAGGCCTCGGCACTAGCGGTGCGATGAATGTCGGGCTAATCGCCACTATTGCCGGAGGTGGTAAGAGTCCGGAGGACATTGCAGAGATGGCATTCCAGTTCGAGTCGCTGCTTGAGAACCGAGGTGGCAGGCAAGATCAGTGGGCCGCAGCACACGGCGGGTTCAACCATCTGTTGTTCCTCGGCGACGAGGTTGAGGAGATGCCATTCGAGCCGATGAAGTCAGCTAAGAACTGGTTGCGCAAGCACTTCGTAATCGCCTACACCGGGATAGAGCATAAGTCCGGGGACATCCATTCGGGAGTCTGGGAGCGCTATGACCAGGGCGACCAGTCCGTGCGTTCTGGGTTGCACCTGATTAGGGGGGCTGCTAGGCTGATGGCAAATGGACTGCAGGGAGACCGCCGAGAACTCGTTGTGAAGGCTCTGAAGGACGTCTGCGAGGGTGTGGAACTGCTTGATCCTGCCATTCACGGCCCGTTCAGGGACGTAATATCTCCACTTCAGGAGGCAGGTTCTGTCATTGCTTGGAAAGCTCTCGGCGCAGGGGGCGGTGGCTCAGTCGGACTGCTCTGCTCTCCAACGGGTGTCAGTGCAGCGGTTTCTGCAATAGAACAGGCTGGTTGGGAAGTTATCGAATGGGACTATGACAATCAGGGTATGCAAGTCAATTGATGACTGACGACTACCTAAGTCTCAAACACCACCCCACTTTCGTCCTACCAATGGTAGGACGCTCTGGAGCGCTGTCCTCGGCGATAGTTCTGCTCTTCCTTCTCCCCCTAGTCTCATCGACCATCGTGGCGACCCAGGAGGCAGGAGGATTCGACGCCGAGGGCGACTGGAGCGCCTCAGTCGAGCATGACGTCCACCCTTACTGGTGGCTGCACTGGAGCCGCGATAAGGACGCGAACGAACTGGATGACAGGTTGGAGTGGCTACTTGAGCAGCCTGCGGAATTGCAGCAGGATTGGTGGAGAAGGGCTCCTCCGGGAAGCGCTAGGGTGTTCATCGACTACGACCACCACCCCACCGACGCAGACGTCTCCGCTCTCGAGGCCCTCGGTGTCGAGGTGACTTTCCGCTTCACCTACCTTGACACGGTCTCTGCCACCGCCCCGTTCGAAGCAGTTCTGGATTCAGAGGGAATACGCTCACTGCCCGGCACGGTCATGGTCGAAGATCTCGGTCTCGCTGAGCTGAATATGCACGAAGCCGTCCCGAATATGGGTGTGGATGATGTCTGGAATGAACTCGGCCTAGACGGAACTGGCTCTGTTATTGCAATACTCGACACTGGAGTCCGGGGGGACCACGAGGGCCTCAACGACATGGACGACGATCCTTTCACTTGCATTGATGACCCGCCAGACCCACTCGACCCCAATCCAGACCCCATTCCAGCCGACTGCGACCCGAAAATCGTAGCATTCTTCGACGCTGTATTCACCGATGAGGAACACGATCCATCTGAATCCTATGACTCGGGGACACATGGTAGTCATGTTGCTGGTATCGCGGCTGGTAGCGGCGGAGGACAGACAGACCCAAGCACCGGGCTGCGCTATGTCGGCGCTGCCCCGGGTGCTTGGTTAGTTACCATCCTAGCCTGTTGCGATGGCGACATTGAGGATGTAATGCAGGGAGCCCAGTGGGCTATCGACAACAAGGACCGCCACGGAATCGACATTCTAACCTCCTCACTCGGAGAACAGCAGTTTGAGATTCACTTCGACAATGATGGCAACTCAGCTTGGAGTCGCCAGATGGACATGGTCGTAGAGGCTGGCATCATCACCACGCTCTCTGCAGGTAACGAGTTCGGCGGCGCTACATTCGCCGGCTGCAACACAATAGACAGTCCAGGGGATGCCAGACTGCCCGTTACGGTCGCAGCGCTCGACAAGAACATGGGATTAGCTATCTACAGCAGCCGCGGATACACCTCAGATTTGAGAGTCAAGCCTGACGTTGCCGCCATTGGCTCCAGCATAATGGCACCTGATGCTCTAACCAAGGACGGCTACACAGGCAAATCCGGCACCAGCATGGCTACTCCTCTGATGGCTGGTATCGCCGCACTGATGGTACAGGCCAATCCCGATATCACTCCAACTGAGTTCAAGGACATCATAGGGGCCTACTCGATAGAGCGCGAGATCGCGCTTCTGGACGATCCCGGGTTCAACGACTGCAGCTTGCTTGAGACCCGTCCTGACAACGAGTTCGGCTACGGACAGGCAGATCCCGTCGCCTTCGTCGAGGCTGCGGGCAGCATCGACCGCTCTCTAAACGTCTCGATGGACATCTTGACCCTGCAAGAGATTGGCAATGAGAGCTACATCGCCGGAACTTCATCAGGAGGCGCACTAGGATTGGGAGTGGTCGAAGTGAAGGTCGGCGGTGGAGATTGGAAGGGTGCAGCAGACCTCTCAAAGGATGGTGACTGGGCGACCTGGAGAGTCAAACTCAACCCTCACCTTGAATCAGGCAATTCGACAATCTATGCAAGGCTGAAAGTCTCCGATGACAGCATCTCGCCAATCGACGCCCGCAGGGTCATACTCATCGATGGACAGTCGGCTTCAGGAGTAGCAGAGGGACTGACCTCCTTCGGCTCGTATGTCTTCTTCGCCCCATTCGCATTGGTGCTGGCTCTCCTAGGTTACATCATGGTCACAGAGCGCTGGGACGAGAAACTCCGAGCAGGAATGGCTGCAACAACAAATAGGAAAGACAGCGAAACAAATAGGAAAGACAGCGATTCACCCAGCGTATTTGCACAAATAGGAAAATTTTCTGGATCTTGGAAAGAAGGTAATTCACTATCTGAGAACAAGATGAGGCGCTATGTATCTCTGTGCATACTCTATGTCGCACAGGGTCTACCCTCGGGATTCGCAAATGTGGCATTCGTGGCGTTCCTAGTAACCAATGGAATCGCCGTAGAGCAAATTGCGATACTGTTCGCTACAGTATACCTGCCCTGGACCTTCAAATTCATCTGGGGGCCGGTTATCGATATGATTAGGTTCCCCCAATTCGGGATAAGACGTCCGTGGATCCTATTCGCCGAGGCGGGCATGATAATCTCCTTAGCCACCCTGCTTTTCGTTCCCGACCTCGTCGCCTCGATACAATTAGTCACCATATTGCTGTTCATCCACAACCTGTTCTCATCATTGCAGGATGTCAGCGTTGACGCCCTCGCAGTCGACATACTCGAGCCGGATGAAGTAGCCACGGTCAACGGCTTGATGTTCGCCGCCAAGCGTGGTGGAATCATTTTCGGAGGCGCAGTCCTTGGGATGATGGTCGTCCCCTTCGGAATCAAATCAGCAATCATGGTTCAACTACCACTGCTAGTTCTGATTATGATGCTACCTCTTTTCCTACGTGAGAGGCCAGGTGACAGACTGTTCCCCTGGAGCAAGCAGGAAGAGGTAGAGGAGGATTGGTACGCAGAAACCGAAGAGGTGATAGAAGCCGAGGCAGCACTGCTGTGGGAGGCAGATCATCCGGAGGAATTCAGACAAGCCCGATGGGTCGCAACAAACCTCTACGATAACAGAATATCTCCAGCCGCATCCATCCTGTGGGCAAGCATCTCTTTCTTCCTATTGTGGGG
>Ga0315318_10000010_pt1 | contig 74679 bp, 61 predicted proteins | sample M1200m3416metaG_FD_203703 | JGI IMG/M metagenome (GOLD analysis project Ga0315318, IMG submission 203703) | Ammonia-oxidizing marine archaeal communities from Monterey Bay, California, United States - M1 200m 3416 | ecosystem: Environmental > Aquatic > Marine > Coastal | place: USA: California... | reverse complement strand
TGGGGACATTGGCCCTCGTGGCGGCCACCCGGGCGGCGCTGCGAGAGCGCCAGTACTCGGCGGTCATGGCGGCTACCGGGTTGCTCTACCTAGCCATCCTCACCGCCTTCGGGATGGACCTGGTGGCCAGAGCCACCCTGTCCTGAGGCTGGTTCCTTGGGTCGGGCTTAGCGTGATCGGCAGGAAAACTTCCGACCGGTAGGGTTCGCGACCTGATGACTGAGGCACGCGTGTACACCCGACGGGGAGACGACGGGACGACCGGCCTGCTGCACGGCGGGCGGGTGGACAAAGACTCGCCCCAACCCACGGCCTACGGCGAAGTTGACGAGGCCCAGGCGGCCATCGGTCTGGCCCGTTCGGCCGCTGGACCGGAGATGGACGCCATCCTGGTCGGCCTTGAGAGGGACCTCTGGCTGGTGATGGCCGAGTTGGCCTGTAACCCCGACCAGGTCGAGCAGATGGAGGAATCAGGTTCGCGACCCACTCCGGCCATGGTCACGGCGTTGGAAGGCTTGATCGACGACGTTTGGTCCCGCTTCGACCCACCGACCGAGTTCGTGGTGCCTGGTCAGGACGAGGTGTCGGCCCGCATCGACGTCGCCCGCACGGTGTGTCGCCGGGCCGAGCGTTCCGCCCTTTCGGTGGCTGGTGAGGGTTCGTCGGTGGTGCCGTACCTGAACCGACTTTCCGACCTGCTGTGGACCTTGGCCCGCTGGCAGGAGTCCGGCGGTCAGGACGGTGGTTCGCTGACTACCCGCTCCCTCTCCGACTGACCCGGATCGCATCACCAAGTTTCGTCCGCTACCGACTTCCCGAGGGTTCCTCATGACCGTCACGTTCACCGCCCCGCAGTTCTCCACGGCCCGCCGTATCCCGGTTCGTGCCGAGGTAGTGGCCCATGGAGTCACCATTGATCGACTGGCTGGTGACGATTCACTCCCGTCAGGACTGGACCGCTCCGATCTGAGGCGCCTCGGCTTCGAGGCAAAGGGCGGCCAAGTCCAGGTCGTCCCGGTCGACGGTCGCCTAGTGGCCGCCGTCGGGCTAGGAGATGCCGAGGGACTCTCCCTAGACGGCCTCCGGCGGGCCGCTGCATCCTTGGCTCGGGCCGTGCGCACCCATCGCTCGTTGGCCACCGACCTAGCTTCCGCAGCGAGCGATGCCGATGGACTGATTGAAGCTGAGAGCGCCGGTGTCGTGGTCGAGGGCCTGACGCTGGCCCTATACCGATTCGGCTATCAGTCGTCCGGGGGCGCCCGCGGTGGCGACCGTTTGACCCGGGTAACACTGGTGGGCAGCACGGCCGCCGGGGTTCGCAACGCTGTCACGCGTGCCGAGACGGTGGTTGCGGGTGTGGTGCTGGCCCGGGACCTAGTCAACGAGCCAGGCGGGAGCCTCACCCCGCCGAAGTTCGCCAACCGGGTGCGGCGCATGGCCCGAGATCGCGGTCTGACCATCAAGGTGATGGACGAGGCGGCCATCCGACGGGCCCGCCTGGGCGGACTGCTGGGCGTAAACCGGGGTTCCACCCAGCCGCCCCGGTTCGTCGAACTGACCTGGACACCCAAGGGACGACCGAAGGGCACGCTGGCCCTAGTGGGCAAGGGTCTGACATTTGATGCCGGTGGGCTGTCCATCAAGTCCGGTCAGGGGATGATGGACATGAAGACGGACATGGGTGGCGCCGCCGCTGTAGTGGGCGCCATGTCGGTGATGCCGGACGTCGCACCCCGGTGTCGGGTCCGGGCCTACCTACCGATGACCGACAACATGCTGGGCGGGGACGCCACCCGTCCCGGTGACGTCTTGACCATCCGCAATGGCAAGACCATCGAGGTGTTGAACACCGACGCCGAGGGTCGACTCGTGCTGGCCGACGCACTGTCGCTGGCATCGGAGGGCAAGCCCGATGCGGTGATCGACCTGGCCACCCTGACTGGCGCCTGCATGGTGGCCCTCGGCCCACGGATCGCCGGCCTGATGGGTCGGGGAGACGGCTTCCTAGAGCAGGTGGAGGCGGCATCGTTGAGGACCGGCGAACGGGTGTGGCGCCTGCCGCTACCAGACGACTACCGGCAAATGGTCGACTCGCCGGTGGCCGACATGAAAAACATCGGCGGTCCATACGGTGGGGCCATCACCGCCGGTCTGATCCTCGGTGAGTTCGTCGCCGAGGGCATCGACTGGGCACATCTAGACATCGCCGGGCCAGCGAGAGCCGACTCGGACGACGCCGAGGTGGTCCGGGGTGGAACCGGTTTCGGAGTGCGTCTGCTAGTCGACCTGGCGAGCTCCTTCGTGGCCTGATCTCCCGAGTCCGGCGCGTCGTAGTGCTCCACGCGGCGACACCGATGCCCGTGGCACTGACGTCGTGCGGTGGTCGCACAAGCCGTCGGGAGACGGCTCTGTATCGCCATTGAAGGAGGAGGCAGGTATGAATCTGTCGTGACCTTCGCTCCCTAGCCATCTCGTCAGCTAGGACCGTCCCGTTCAGCGGTTCGCCTGAACCGTGGCCTTTAGCATTTCGATCCGGTCGGACCTGCGAAGATCGGACGATGGTGGGTGGACCAGAAGAACGGACGGAACTTCAGGCACAGGTGGCCGCCTCTGCCGCACTGGTCTCGGCGGCCGGCCCGCTGGCCGTTCTGACCGGTGCGGGGATCTCCACCGATAGCGGAATCCCCGACTTCCGTGGACCACAGGGGGTATGGACCCTGAACCCGGAGGCCGAGCGGGCCTCCAACATCGACGTGTACATGGCCGAGCCTGAGGTCCGGAAGGCCAACTGGCGGGTCATGGCCGGTGGGCTCTGGGACGGTGTGGAACCCAACGTTGGTCACCGCGCTCTGGCCGAACTGGATCGACGTGGTGGTCTAGACACCCTTGTTACCCAGAACGTGGACGGCCTGCATCTCATGGCGGGAACCGACCCGGAACGGATCGTGGAGGTGCACGGAACGGTCCGACGGTCGATGTGCCTGGGATGCGGGGAGCAGAACGACATCGAGGTGGTGCTCGAGCGGGTTCGTTCGGGCGATGAAGACCCCCGCTGTACCAGGTCCGCGTGTGGTGGGCTGTTGAAGCGTGCGACGGTGAGCTTCGGTCAGGCCCTGTTCCCGGGGGACATGGAGCGGGCTGACGAGGCGGCCCGGCGGTGCGACCTACTACTCGCCGTGGGATCCACGCTGGGCGTCTACCCGGTGGCGGCGATGGTGCCGATGGCCGTCAGGCATGGAGCGGCGGTCGTGGTGGTGAACGGTTCGCCGACCGAGATGGACCATCTGGCCGACGTTGTTGTCCGCGGGTCCATTAGTGAGGCCCTGCCAGCCGTCCTCAGCCTGCATGACGGCGTGTGACCTGTCCGTGGTTGAATCCCGACTAGGTCAATAGCATTTAGGGATGGCCACCTTCCGAGACCTCCTGCGTGACGCCAGGTCGCGTATCACCGAGACCGATCCGGCGGGTGCTGAGGAGCTGCTGGACGACGGGCACGTCCTCCTCGACGTCCGCGAACCCGACGAGTTCGAGCAGGGTGCGATCCCCGGCTCTGTACACATTCCCCGTGGCAACCTCGAGGCCAGCATCGAGAACCGGATCACCGACCACGACCAGCCGTTGGTCGTGATGTGTGCTGGTGGGGTCCGCTCTGCCTTCGCTGCCGACACCCTCCAGCAACTCGGCTACACCGACGTCATTTCGATGGACGGTGGCTTCAACCGGTGGAAGGACGAGGGCCGCGAATGGCGTACGCCGCGCACTCTCAGCCCCGAACAGCGCAACCGCTACCAGCGACACCTGCTCCTGCCCGAAGTGGGCGAGGAGGGGCAGTTGAAGCTGCTCGACGCCAGTGTCCTGATGCTGGGCGCAGGGGGCCTAGGTTCACCAGCCGCCATCTACCTGGCGGCAGCTGGCGTGGGTCGGATCGGCATCATTGACATGGACGTGGTTGACGAGTCCAACCTCCAGCGCCAGATCCTCCACAACCTGGATCGGATTGGCGAGCGCAAGGTCGACTCGGCCAAGAAGACCCTGACCGCACTCAACCCCGATGTCGATGTCGTCACCTACGACGTTCGCCTGGGCGCCGACAACATCATGGACATCCTCGCCGGGTACGACGTGGTGGTGGACGGGGCCGATAACTTCCCCAGTCGGTACCTGCTCAACGATGCCTCGGTGAAGCTCGGCGTGCCGGTCGTGCACGGGTCGATCTTCCGCTTCGAGGGCCAGGTCACGGTGTTTGATCCCCGAGGTGGTGTGACATACCGGGACATGCTGCCCGAGCCGCCTCCAGCCGAGTTTGCCCCCAGCTGCGCCGAGGCCGGGGTGTTGGGCGTACTGCCCGGCATTGTCGGCTCGATTCAGGCGCTCGAGGCCATCAAGCTGATCCTCGGGCTGGGCGACGGACTGTCCGGGCGACTGGTGGCGTTCGACGCCATGGACATGTCGTTCCGGGAGTACCGCTTGCAGAAGGACCCGTCCCTCGAGGTGACCTGGGAGAACCGAGACCGTATCGAGATCGCCGAACTGGATGGCCTTTGCATGCCGAAGGTGGCCGCCCCACCCGAGGGTTGACCGACACGCCGAGTCGACGGATCCGGATGTTTGACCCGGGAGGTCCTATCTGATTAGTGGCATGCGTGGGAGTCGGACCGGGCCCATGCGAGAATCCTGAACCATGGCACGTCTCGCGATCATTGGCACTGGCTATGTCGGACTGACCGCCGGCGCCTGTTTCGCTCACCTGGGTCACGAGGTGGTCTGTGCTGACCTCGACGCTGAGAAGGTGGCCCGGTTGTCGGCCGGGGACGTACCCATCTTCGAGGACCGTCTCGAGTTGCTGGTCCGAGAGGGCATCAGTGCGGGACGCCTCCAGTTCGTGGTGGGGGCCTCCAACGCAGTAGCCGACTGCGAGGTCGCCTTTCTGTGTGTACCAACGCCGCAGAACGACGATGGCACGGCCGACCTGAGCTACATCGAAGCGGCTAGCGCGGAGATTGCATCACTACTGCCGTCGCAATCCATCGTGGTCAACAAGTCGACGGTGCCGGTCGGCTCGACCCGGGTGGTGGAACGGGCGCTGGGTCGATCGGACGTCATCGTGGTCTCGAACCCCGAGTTCCTGAGGGAGGGTTCAGCGGTCCAGGACTTTCTCCACCCGGATCGCATCGTGATCGGGTGTGAGGACCAGTCGGCCGCCATCAAGGTGTCGTCGTTGTACCTCGGCGTGACGGCTCCGACGGTGGTTACGGATCCGGCGTCGGCCGAGACCATCAAGTACGCGGCAAATGCATTTCTGGCTACCAAGCTCTCGTTCGTGAACGCCATTGCCGCGGTCTGTGAGGGGGTGGGCGCCGATGTCAGCGATGTAATTCTGGGTCTCGGTTACGACACCCGGATCGGTTCTGAGTTTCTGAAACCGGGGCCCGGTTGGGGAGGGGGCTGCTTCCCGAAGGACACCAGGGCACTGGTACGCATAGCAGAGCAAGGTGGCTACGACTTTCAACTCCTCGACGGTGTCATCGCCGTGAACGAGGAGCAGTTTTCGAGAATCGCCAACAAGGTCCGTGATGCAGTCGGGGGTGATCTGAACGGTCGGACGGTGGGGGTTTGGGGGCTGACGTTTAAGGCGGGTACCGACGACCTCCGGGACTCGCCGGCGTTGTCGGTGGTCCAACGTCTGATGTCGGCCGGTGCGTCGGTCCGCGCTTATGACCCGACGGTGAGCGCCGTCGGAGATCTGCCATCCGGTCATGACGCTGTGGAGTTAGTGGAGAACGCGGTGTCGGTATGTGATGGCGCCGACGTCCTCGTTGTGCTAACCGAGTGGGACGAGTTCCGGTGGCAGGATCCAGTGGAGGTCGCCGCATTGATGGCTTCTCCGACGGTGGTTGACGCCCGAAACCTGTTGGACCGGGCCCGGTGGGAGCGTTGCGGCTTCACCTACCGGGGCGTTGGTCGCTGATCTCCATGCGCGTTCTCGTCGCCGGGGGGGGAGGCTTCATTGGATCCCATCTGACCGATTACCTGCTGACTCGCGGCGACGAGGTGGTGGTGGTTGATGATTTCTCGACCGGCCGTCGATCGAACCTCGCCCACCTGACCGACGACGTCCGGGTTGCCGTCGTTGAACACGATGTGACCGATCGTCTACCCGACCTAGGGGCTTTCGAAGCGGTGGTCAACTTGGCTAGTCCGGCATCGCCGGACGACTTCGCGAGGATCCCGTTGGCCATCCTCGAGGTCGGGAGTGTAGGAACCCGGCGGCTTCTGGACCTTGCCTCTAGAAGTGATGCACGGTTCCTCCAAGCTTCGAGCAGCGAGGTCTACGGGGACTCCGAGGTGCATCCACAGCCCGAGGACTACGTCGGTCACGTCGATCCGATCGGGCCGCGGAGTTGCTACGACGAGGCGAAAAGGTTCGGAGAGGCACTGGTCATGGCTCATCACCGGGTCCATGGGACCGACGGTGGCATCGCCCGGATCTTCAACACCTACGGGGAACGCATGGCGCCTACCGACGGGAGGGTCGTCAACACGTTCATCGTCCAGGCTCTCAGGGGAGAGCCTCTAAGCGTCCATGGTGACGGATCCCAGACCCGGAGTTTCTGCCACGTGTCGGACCAGGTGGCGGGCCTGGCTGCGTTGCTGGACCACAGGGCGACCGGTCCGGTGAATATCGGGAATCCCGTCGAGTTCACGGTCCTTTCCCTCGCGGAGTTGGTGATTGAGATGACCGGATCCACCAGCAGGATCGAATCGGTTGCCTTGCCAGTTGAGCGGACGGGAGACCCGGCCCAGCGTTGTCCGGACATCGCCATGGCCCGGTCGCTCCTAGGGTGGGAGCCGACTGTGACCCTGCGGGAAGGTCTCGCCGGCATGATCGACCACTTCCGTTCGGTCGAATCGATCGCCTGATTGGTCGATGAAGCTTCTGGATCGACTCCCGGAGGGCACTGTCGCGGTCGGTGGTGGCCTTGTGGTCAACGGCCTGGCGGCATACGCGTTCATCACGCTCGCGTCACGTGATCTTGGACCCGAGGACTACACCCCGGTCGGTCTCCTGTGGGCGCTGAGCTTCCTGCTGGGTCCGGGCTTCTTTCAACCCTTAGAGCAGGAGGTGGCGCGGATCGTCGCCGCCCGGTCCGGCGGTCGTATCGGCCCCGTGGTCCGGACGGCAGGTTGCATCGGTGCCTGCATGGTGGGCCTGTTGGCCATCGTGGCGTTGGTGCTCGGCGGCCGGATCCGTCACGATCTGTTCGACGGCCATGGTCTTTTGGTGGTCGGGCTCCTGCTGGTATTGGTCGGACTCGGCATCGGGCATCTTGTGCGCGGAGTGCTGGCCGGACTTGGTCGTTTCGGTGGGTACGCCCGCTACTTCATCGGTGATGGCGTTGGTCGCCTCGTCATGGTGCTGGTGCTGGTCGGAACGGTTGGTGGGGTTGGCGCATATGGCTTGGCGGTGGGCCTGGCGCCCTTCATCGGGGTGGTTCTTGCACTGGTCGGCCAGCGGGAGCTCTCGCTGGAGGGCCCCGCCGAACCAGCTGGTGCATTGTCGCGGGCCCTCGGGGCGCTGCTAGTGGCTTCGGTGGCCACTGCGCTGGTGCTGAACGTGAGCCCACTGGCTGTCGAGGTCCTGGCTGGTCCCGACCAGGCCGATGATCCGGGCCGGTTCCTGAATGCACTGCTCATCGCCCGGGTGCCGCTCTTTTTCTTCCAGGCGGTACAAGCGTCGTTGTTGCCCAGGTTGTCGGCCCTGGTTGGGGCTGGTCGGTTCGACGAACTGGTCCAAGTGTTTCGACGCCTGTTGGGTCTGGTAGCAGGCATCGGTGGGATGGCGGTCGTCGTCTGCGCGGTGTTTGGAACCCGTATCGTGGAGTTCGCGTTCGGGGCCGACTTCGCCGTCGAGCGCCAAGACATGGTGCTGTTGGCCGTGTCCAGTTCCGTACTGATGGTGGCCCTCTCTTTCGCGCAGGCCCTCATGGCCTGCCGAGCACAAGGGAGGATGGCCCTGGCGTGGGTTCTCGGGCTGGCCGTCTTCCCGCTAGTGGTGGCCCTCGGTAACGACCTGTTCCTACGAGTCGAACTGGGACTCCTGGCCACGGTGTCGGTCACCGCCACCGTGATGGCCGTGCTACTGGTGGAGCGGCTGGGCTCAACGGACCGTTGGCACTCGATGGAACCCTGGTCAGCCTCGTGACGGTTGGTCCGTCTTCCGGTCTGGGTGACAGGAGGTCTTCGACCAGCGTCATGGTCTTGGTTGTCGCGCTAGTGGCGGCCTCGCTCGCCGTCGTTCCATCAGCGGCCGCTGACGTGATCGTCATAGTCGAGGCGGGAGATTCGCTTTCCGAGATCGCTGCCGAACACGGCACATCGGTGTCCGCGCTCATGGCGGCCAACGGCATCACCGACCCCGATCGCCTGTACATGGGCCAAGAACTGGTGGTGTCTGGAACTGGGGTGACGCCGACGACGCTTCCCCCATTGGTCGTCGTGGTGCAGTCGGGCGACAGCCTGTCAGGTATAGCCGCCGAATACGGTGTCACGTTGTCAGCACTCATCGCGGCCAACGCCATCGATGATCCGAACCGGGTTCACCCCGGTCAGGAACTTGTGATCCCGGGGGCGTCCGCTGCGGCTCGTCTGAAGGGTCCTACGGTCGTCGTGGTGCAGTCGGGCGACAGCCTGTCGGCGATCGCGTCCGACCACGGGGTGAGCGTCGCTGCCCTGATGGAGGCCAATGGGCTCACCGACCCCGACCGACTTCAGGTGGGCCAGCGCCTGTCGATCCCGGGACGGGGAACCCCGGCCACCACGCTGCCGCCATTGAAGGTGACAGTACAGTCCGGGGAGAGTCTCTCGGTCATTGCGGCGCGCTACGACGTGACGGTGTCGGCCCTGGCCGCGGCCAACGCAATCACCGACCCAAATCTGTTGTCGGTCGGCCAGGAACTTGTTGTTCCCGGGAGGACGGCGCCACCGGAGTTTTCGACCGACTATGGGCCAATTCGGGTGGACGGCCGGGGTTGGGGTCACGGGCGCGGTATGGGCCAGTACGGATCGCTCGGCTACGCGGTGGACGAGGGATGGACTCGCGACGCCATCCTGGACCACTACTACGGGGGTACGGCGCCTGGGGTCGTGCCAAACGTCGAGATTGGTGTTCGGCTTCTGGGGAGGGACGGTAAGGCGACCACGGTGCACGTGGACGACGGTCTTCTAGCGGTGGCTGGTCAGACGGGTGGATGGACGCTGATTGATGCCGACACGGTGCGGGTCACCCTGGATGGTGACGTCGACCGGTACCGGGTAGCGGTCGGGAGTTCCTGTGGTAGTTCGTTCTCCGACAGCGGAGTCGTAATCGAGAGCCCGGTTACCAGAATTCGTGTCGCCCGACTGGTTGCCCGGGAGGCCAGCCGAAAGCCGATGATGCACGAGACGTCCACCATCCCGGCGGTGCCGTCGACCACGGTGGTGATTGAGGAGGTCGTGACCACGACGACGATCGTGTCGGGCTCCTCGGTACCCGAGGACCATCCAGACCATCCGTCCAATACCGGTGGGGCGACCACCACGGTGCCTATCGACGAATCGACCGGCGAACCGACTGAAGGAGGCGCGTCGGTCACGTGGACGGACGGATCGGGGCGGACCTTCGAGGTGCTTGAGGCCTCCGATCTCGCTCTAACCCAGACCCTCCAGATCTGCGAAGGCACGAACTCGTCGACCTGGTACCGGGGTGAGATTCGAGCGGCCCGGTACGGGGCGAACCAGCGGACTGTCAACTGGGTGCGGGTTGAGCAGTATCTCCGGGGGGTGGTGCCCCGGGAGATGTCGGCTAGTTGGGCGTCCCTCGGTGGCGGCGCGGGCATGACGGCGCTCGAGGTTCAGGCGGTGGCGGCCCGTTCCTACGCCCTGGCAGAGGTCCGGTACAGCTACGCGAAGACCTGCGACACCATCCGGTGCCAGGTGTACGGGGGTCGACGGGCCAGACGTGGGTCTGAGGAGTGGGACCACGAGGCCCCCGAGACCGATCAAGCCGTGGCGGCCACCGTTGGTCTGGTCCGCATCGATGGTGAGGGCGTGGTGTCACGCACGGAGTTCTCGGCGTCCACTGGTGGACACACCATCACTGCCGACTTTCCGGGCGTGCCCGACGAGGGGGACGACGTCTCGATCAACCCGGTACACCGGTGGACCAAGGACCTCGACGCGGCGTCGGTGGCCGAGTCGTTCGGCCTGGGCACGTTGTACGAGGTCGAGGTGGTCGAACGGGACGGTTTCGGCGACGACGGGGGACGGGCCACCGAGATCGAGTTCCGTACCCGGACCGGGGATCGGTTCAGCGTGAACGGTGACCGGTTCCGCCGGGAGTTCGGCCTTCGGTCCAATTGGTTCGGCGTGCTCTACGGACCGCCGGATGTCGGATCGGAGTTCCCGTTGACGAGGGTGGATGAGTATCGGGTCACTACAGGGTTCTCGGCCGAGGACATGGAGTCGGTGGAGGCTGCTGCCACCTATCTCAAGATGTCGCCGGCCGAGTTCCAGCGAGCCGCCGTCTGGGTGCTGGCCTTCCTGGTGAACCTCTCCGGTGACCAACCGGCGCCCCTCGATGCTCCTGAGGTGGACGGTGCCGAGAGGGTCACCACGGCTTATTTCGCCGCCGACGGCGACCAGGACGCCCTCGAGACGGTAGCGGCGGCCTTCGGGTTGAACGGGGGAGAGGCGCAGAAGGTTTCGGTGACCGTGCTGGTGTTCCTCACAGCGCTGGCTCGGGCCGCTGGTCGCTGATCTTCCGTCTAGCCCGAGCATGGGCCAGATTCGGGCTCGCCATGGCCGGGACTTCGGTGAACGGGCCTGTTCACGTGTCGCCAGTACCCTCGGGGACGTGAAGGGCCTGATCCTGTCGGGTGGCAGCGGGCGCCGCCTGCGGCCGCTCACCCATACCAGCGCCAAGCAGTTGGTACCGATTGCCAACAAGCCGATCCTCCACTACGTGGTGGAGGACCTGGTGTCGGTCGGCGTCGTCGACATCGCCATCGTGGTGGGCGACACCGGTGACGAAGTGCGTGCCTCGGTGGGCGATGGGTCCCGGTTGGGAGCCACCGTCACCTACGTGTACCAGGAGGCCCCACTGGGCCTGGCCCACGCGGTGCTGGTGGCTGGCGAATTCCTCAACGACGACCCATTCGTGATGTACCTGGGCGACAACATGTTCGAGGACTCACTCGACCGGGTGGTCGACGGGTTTGTGGACTCCGGCGATGCGGCACGGCTACTACTGGCTCAGGTGGAGGACCCGAGTGCCTTCGGGGTGGCCGAACTGGACGACTCAGGAGCCATAGTCAGCCTGGTCGAGAAGCCGGCCGACCCGCCGTCGGATCTCGCCCTCGTCGGGGTGTACCTGTTCGGTGCCTCCATCCATGAGGCCGTGCGAAGCATCCAGCCATCGGCCCGCGGCGAACTGGAGATCACCGACGCCATCCAGTGGCTGCTGGAAGACGGTGCGGCCATCGACTACCGGGTCCTGGATGGCTGGTGGATCGACACCGGCAAGAAGGACCCCCTGCTGGCCTGCAACCGCCTGGTGTTGGCCCGGATGGCCGGTGACGGCGTAGTCATTGATGAGGGCGCCGAGGTGGTCGACTCCACCCTGGTTGGCCCGGTGGTGGTGGCAGCCGGAGCCCGAATTATGGACAGCACGGTGGGCCCGTCGGTGGCTGTGGGAGCCGGGTGTCGCATCGAGGGTTCGACGGTCGTCGATTCGGTGCTGATGGAGGGCAGCGCGGTGCTCGGTCATCGACGAGTCGTCGCCTCGGTGCTAGGCCGCGAGGCGCAGGTCCAGGGTGTTCAGGTGTCTGATGGACCAGTCGACGGCGCCGGGGCCGATCTGTCGGTCCTGCTGGGCGACCACTCGGTGGTCGATGTGGCCGGTGGGGGCGAGGGTGGTGCGATCCGCGATGGCTGAGATCCACCCGTCAGCCGAGGTGGCGGGGGTGGTCCTCGTGGACCCCGTGGTACACCGGGACGACCGGGGCTCGTTCGTGGAGACCTGGCGACGGGAGTGGATTCCGGGCTGTCGGGAGATGGTCCAGGCCAATCGGGCCGAGCGGGTGGCCGGATCATTGGTGGGTCTGCATTACCACCGCTTCCAGGCCGACTACTGGACGGTGGCCGAAGGGTTGGTCCGGGTGGTGCTCCACGACCTGCGGGCCGGTTCGCCCACTGATGGAGCCACGCTCTGCCTGGACCTTGGTGGGGGTGGCCCCGACCGGCACCGAGGCCTGTACATCCCCCCCGGGGTGGCCCACGGGTTCGCCGCCCTGGCTGACGCCACGGTCGCCTACCTGGTGGACGGCACCTACGACCCGGCCGACGAGTTGGGTGTGGCCTGGGACGACCCGGTGATCGGCGCCGACTGGGGTCTGGTCGATCCGGTTTTGTCTAATCGCGATCGGGTGAACCCGGTGCGGGCCGACCTAGCCGCCGACATGGTCCCCCTGTTCGACACGGGGCTTGCCGGCGGGGACGCGTACTGAGATGCGCATCCTGGTCACTGGCGGTGCTGGGTTCATCGGGGCGAACTTCGTCCACCGGTCGTTGGTCGACGGCCACGAGGTCACGGTGTACGACGCCCTTACCTACGCCGGGAATCCGGCCAACCTGGCCGGTCTAGCCGAGCGGGGCGACTACCAGTTCATCCACGCTGACGTGCGGGACGGTGAGGCTTTGTCCATGGCCATGTCGGGGCACGACGCGGTGGTCCACTTCGCGGCCGAGAGCCACGTGGACCGCTCGATCGTGGACCCGGCCCGGTTCATCAGCACGAACTGCGAGGGGACTGACACCGTCTGTCGGGCGGCTCTTAAAGTGGGCCTCGATCGTGTGGTGCACGTGTCCACCGATGAGGTCTACGGCTCGATCGACATCGGATCGTTCGTCGAGTCCGATGCCCTAGCGCCTAGTTCGCCGTATTCGGCGTCCAAGGCGGCCTCGGACCTGATCGCGTTGTCCTACCACGTGACCCACGGGCTCCCCGTGGTGGTTACCCGGTCGACCAACAACTACGGACGTTTCCAGTTCCCCGAAAAGATCGTCCCGCTGTTCATCACGAACTTGCTGCGAGGAGTGCAGGTCCCGCTCTACGGAGACGGTCAGAACGTCCGGGACTGGTGCCATGTGGACGACAACTGCGCGGCCGTGGACCTTGTGCTCCGCGAGGGCGTAGCGGGAGAGACCTACAACATCGGCTCCGGCAACGAGCTCACTAATCGCCACCTCACTGAACGCCTCCTCGCTTTGTGTGGGGCAGGGGACGACCGGATCCGGATGGTCGATGACCGGCCGGGCCATGACCGTCGCTATTCCGTCGACACGACGAGGATCAGGTCGCTGGGCTGGGTGCCGTCTCGCGACATGGATGTCGGTTTGGCTGAGACGGTCGACTGGTACCGGGACCATCCCGGGTGGTGGGAGCCGCTGCTCTCCGAGGACAGGAACGCCACGTGACCTTGCTGGTCGTCGGATCGGCCGGTCAATTGGGACGCGAGATGGTTCGGGCCGCATCGGTTAGCCGTCCAGTGGTAGGCCTGTCCCGGGTCGACCTGGACGTGACCGATCCCGGAGCGGTGAGGGCCGCGATAGAGGCCTACCGGCCGTCGGTGGTCGTCAACGGCTCGGCGTGGACCGACGTGGATGGCTGCGAACTGGAGCCTGAGCGGGCCGACCTGGTCAATGCCCGGGCCGTTGGAAATCTTGCCGAGGCCTGCGCCTTGGTTGGGTCACACTTGGTCCAGGTGTCGACCGACTTCGTGTTCGACGGGACCCCGGGGCCCGATGGCGTGCTGGCCCCCTACGGAGAGGACTACCCGACCAACCCATTGAACGTCTACGGGGCCTCGAAGTTGGCCGGCGAGGAGGCCGCGGGTGCGGGGGCGACGGTCGCACGGACCACGTGGCTGCAATCCGCCGACGGTCCGGGGATGGTGGGCCGGATCTTGGCCGCGCTGGAGGGTGATGGGCCGGTTGAACTGCTGGGCGATCGCCGGGCCTGCCCTACCTTCATCGTCGATCTAGTCCCGGCACTGCTCCAGTTGGCCGACGAGCGGGTGCCCGGCGTGGTCCATGTGGTGAACGAGGGCGTGGCCTCGTGGGTTGAGGTGGGTCACCTGGTGGCCGCTGAGGTCGGAGCGGACTTTGATCGCATTGTGTCGATCACCGAGTCCGACCTGAGCTCGCCGCGACCGGCGAGGCGCCCCGCCTATTCGGCGTTGGACAGCGCAGTGTTGCGTCGGCTCGGACATCCGCCGCTACGCCACCACCGGGATGCCGTGGCGGCCACCGTGGCCCGACTCAGGGGCTGAGCAGTGGACGTCCGGACCCGACCCGGTGCCCACGACCGGGCCGCCCGCTGGTCTGACTCGCTGGTCGACGGTTCGGTTGCCGCTCTGGCGGCATGGACCGTGGTGTTCCATCTGGCACGGTCGACGGGTATGCCCAGGGACGGAGCCTTGACCGTTTGGCTGGCCGGTGGGGCGCTGTGGTTGGTCGTCCGGTGGCTCTCTCCGGGCACCGACGAAGCAGACGGTGGACGATCTGTGAATGGTGGTCCGACCGCATTCCGGTCCGGTTTCGGTGTCCTGGTCGTGCCCGGCCTCCTGGGGATCGCTGCGGTGCTGGCATTCGTGGACGTGGACGGGCTCTGGTGGCCGGCCCTCTGGTGTGGGCTGGCGCTGCTGCTTGGCCTGGCCGTCAGGCGAGTGGTCGCCCGGGTGCCTGCCCGACGTGGGGCAGGCAGCGGTGAAGGACAAAGCGGACGTTCGGCGGCCAGTGGTTCCATGACACCGGCGGAGTCCACGAGCTTGGCTGCCACCTCGGTGGTCTTCCTCGCCCTGCTAATGGCTCTGCTGTCGCTGGTGATGGTGCGCCCCGACCGGGACGACGTGTTCGTGGTCAACAGGTCAACCTGGGTGGCTGAGCACGACACGGCTTTCCCTGAGCGGGACACCATCTTTAGCGACGACGTCCTGCCGGTGGAGCGCCCTGCTGGCCTGCCTACATCGGTGGAGGCCCTGGTCGGTTCCGTGGCGGCGTTCCTGTCGACAGCAGTGGGGACCGTCGGCGCGGCGGCGATTACCTACCTTGGACTCGCACCGATGGTGGCTGCCCTGTCGGTGCTGGCCACGTGGCGCCTGCTCCGAGGGTTGGGCGTGAGGTCGCCGGCCCTAGCCACATGGGTGGGCACGGTGTTCCTCGTGCTTGACGGCATCGAACACGGTTCGTTTGGCAATTTCTCGGCTGGCCGTTCATGGCAGGGCAAGGTCATGCTTCTCGTGGTGGTCGTACCGACCCTTTGGCACCACGCCATGTTGTGGGGGAGCGATGGTCGGCGTCGGCATCTTCTGGCCGCCGTGTCGGGGGTGGTTGCAGGGCTGGGCCTCACGTCCACTGCGGTGCTGGTGGCTCCCACCGTGGTGGTCACAGCGGCGGCGGCTGGCGCGGTCGCCGCCACCCCCGGGGCCTCGCTACTGGATGGGGTCCGGAGGGCCAGGGTCGGCTGGTCGGTGGTCGCGACTGCTCCCGCTCTCTTGGTTGGACTCACTACCCTGGCCGCTGAGCCGCAGCGACTAACCGATATGGCGGCATCAGCCGGTGGACTAGCTCGATCGGGTGTGCGGGCGGCGTTCGATCCTCTCCGCTGGTTGGATAGCGGAACTGAACCGGTGGCCATGGTGCGGATGGTGTTCGGTCGGGGGCCGACGGCGTTCGTGGCGCTGGCTGCCGTCCTGCTCGCGTGGACGGTCGTAAGCGACCGCCGGGCCCGCCTGGTGCTCCTGGCGGCGCCAGTGGTGGTTTTCGGACTGTTCGGGGCTCCGGGGGCGTTTGACGTGTTGAACGAGGTGGGTGAGGCCGACGCCATCGCCTGGCGGATGCTCTGGGTGCTTCCGGTCCCCGCCATGGTCGGCATTGTGCTCACGGCCCGGAGGTCGGGGTTCGGTGCAGCACCGGTCGTCGTGCCGGTTGTGGTCCTCGCCGTGGTGCTGGCCACCGGAACACCGATTACTAGCAGCGCCAATCGGGGGACCGAGCTGGTCTGGCCCCCGGCCTTGGACCTGCCCCGGCCCGACATTGACGCGGCCAGGGCTCTCGTGGACCTGGCCTTCGAACAGGGAATGGGCAGCGGTGGCCTTGTGGCCGGTCCGACCGACGTGGACTTCGCCGTAGCGGTTCTCTCCAGCAAGGTCAAGACAACCAACCCCCGGGCGTCATATCTAGGGGGGCGTCACGTCGACACGTCGTTCGGGGCCGATCATCGACGGGTGCTCTCTCACGCCCTGACCCACGGATACGCCGAGTGGGGGGCCGATGTGGTGGCCGACGCGTTGCGGTCGCTCCGTCCGGGGGTGGTGTGCCTCGGCTCGGTGAAGGGTGGCGCCGAGGTGGCAACCGTGCTGGCCGAGGCGGGTTACCGGTCGGTCGGCGAGGCGGAGGTCTGCCGCCTCTGGGTCCTACCGGGCTAATCGTTTCGGCCCCGGCAATGAGTTGGGTCAGCCGAATCGACGGACCAATCGGGCCACGGTGGACAACAGGTCACCGACGACCGGGAGTCGGCGGGCGGCGGCCAGCAGGCCACGGAGGCCCGTCGAGGGTCCGGTTCCGGTCACCCGGTCGGTCAGGCTGTGCCGACCGGCGGCCCTGAGCTGGGCCACGTGGTCGGTGGCGGTACCTCCGAGGGCCACCACGCGGAGCTCAGCCTCGGCAAGGTGGAACCGGTCCAGCGGCTCGGGTCCGATGGCGATGCGGTGGCCCGTACTCGTTGCCCCGGGGTCGGCCTGCCTGTCACCAGCCAGCCCGCCGCCGTCCAGCACCCGGCAGAACGCGACGGCGAGGTCGTCGACGGTTGTCTCGATTGGCCACGGATGACGGGTGCCGGACCCGATGGCCACCGTGGCCAGCTTCCAGCACGCCCTGATAGCTGCGAGTTCGAGGTCGACGCCGGTGCTGGCCACCCATTCGTCATCGATGAACGCCAACGACTCCGGTGGCCCGTCGGCTCCCGCGAGGTTGTCTAGGCCCAGGTCTAGGTGGTCGCCGGGAAGGACCCGGCGCCGTCCGGCCGGCAGGAATGGGTGGGCACCTGCCGTCGACACATCGGTCTCGATGGCAGCCGACCCGGCGAAGGCAGCCCACCGGTCCAACACGCTGGCCAGCCCGGATTGGTCTCCGGCCCGGAGACGGTCCAGTGCCACCTGCTCGAGGTTCGGGCCACCAATCCATGGCTCGGGAGGGCCGTCGGTCGCCTCCAATCGGAGCCATTCAGTCTGGTCGACTGTTGGTTCGACCAAGTGCGCCCGGAGCCGGTCCACTGTCCGTCCGAGTCCGGCCGTTGGATGGACGGACCGGATAGTACGGGTCCGTAGATGGGGGCGGGATCGGTCACCGGTGAACCGCCAGGCCAGGACCGACGGGTCGCAGCGCCGGTCCACCGAACCGTTGTCCGTGCCGGCCACCACGAGGAACGAGTTGGAAAGATCGACGCCCAGCCCTGCCTCGAGCATCCCGCGATGTACGGCCCGCTCGTCGCCGACAAAGGTGTCGACCATCCGGCTGCGGTCCAGCGGGGGACCTACCAGTTGATCGACCAGGTCCACGGCGTCGGGTTCGTCGTGGATTCGTTCGGCCAGGATGGCGGTGGGGAGCTTGTAGTCGGGCCACGGGGCCAGCCACCGCTGTACACCCAAGCCCGCGTCGGTGAGCAAGCCGGCCAACTCGTGACGGCCGTAGGTGCGGACGGTGGCCGTCTCCGGCGTCGCCATCGACCTGGGGTACCCCTCGAGGCCGACCCATGGTCGATCCAGATGGTCCTCGTTACCGCCTAGCCAGTACGTCAGCCCGAAGCGGTTCTCGATGGCCACCACCAGCACGCCGTCGGGCATCAGGTGTCCGGCCAGTCGTCCGAGAAAGCCCGCCGGGTCGTCCCCGGCGTACTCCAGGACGCCGATGCACAGCACCAAGTCGAACTTACCGTCGGTGGCGTCGATGTCGTCCACCGAGCTGTGTCGCACGTCGACGTCGAGGCCCACGCAGCGCAGCGCGGCAGCCTCGGCCCGGCGGGCGTCGCCTTCCACGGCGACTACCGAGGCGCCCCGCTCAGCCGTGAACCGGCTCATCACCCCGGTGCCCGCTCCCACGTCAAGGACCCGGGGGCCGTCGGTGAGGTCCAGTGGCTGGAGGAGATTCGTGCGAGCCCGGCCGAAGTGGTACCGAGTCGGCCAGTCCGAGATGTGGGTAGCCAGCTCGTCTGACGCACTCGAGCGGTCGGTGGCCGCTCTCAGAATTTCGATGACCGCGTCCTCCGAGCCGTCGCGCCACCGCCGGTCACCCGCCCTCAGTCTGTCCGACGGACTCATCGGGCCTCCCAGGTGCCGCCGAGGGCCACCAGCCCGTTCTGGGGGTCAATGCCGGTGGGTGATACCTCGAACCGCAGGATGTGGGTGTGGCGCTCGAGCACCCGACGCATAGAGGCATCGTGGAGGGCTACGGAGAGCTCGTAGGTACCGGGTTGGACGGGGAGGGCCGGCACTACGTAGTCGACCTCGACGAGTTCCCCGGCCGCTTTTTCGTCGGGTGCCCGGTTGGAGCGGGCTACCCCGCTAGTGGTGGCACCCGAATTGATGCTGGCCACGTGGGTGCCGTCGGCCCGGTACAGGCCGAGAGCCACGATGACCGGCTCACCGGCCGCCTGGCCGTCGTACCGGACTCGGATGGATACCTGTCGACCTGACCCCACGGCGTCGGTGGGATGACCGTTGGGATCGACTAGGGCCACGGACTTCACGAGGTCGTCGAGTGAAAGACGCTCGAAGGCCGGTCGCCCCCCGTCGCCAGTATCGCCCGCGGTGGCGGTCAGGTCGGCCCCGATGGCGAACCGATCGATGACCTCCGACGACGGCCCCACGGCCTGGAGCGCACCCTGCTGGATCCATGCCGTCCGGTCGCAAAGCCAACCCACCATGTCCAGGTCGTGGCTGACCACGATGATGGTGCGGCCCTCGGCCTTGAGTTGGGCGAACCGTTCCAGGCACCGTTTCTGGAACGTGAGGTCGCCTACGGCCAGCACCTCGTCGACCAGCAGCACCTCGGGTTCGACGTGGATGGCCACCGAGAAGCCCAGTCGCACGTACATCCCAGAGGAGTAGTTGCGCACCGGCTCGTCGATGAAGCGGTCCAGTTCGGCGAAGCCCACGATCTCGTCGAATCGCCGACGGATCTCCCGGGCGGTGAAGCCGAGGATGGCCCCGTTCAGGTAGACGTTCTCCCGGCCGGTGAGTTCCGGGTGGAACCCGGCGCCCAGCTCGAGTAGGGCCGACAGGCGGCCGTCGACGGCGGCCGTTCCCTCGTCGGGTCGGAGGATCCCAGCCAACACCTTGAGCAGTGTGCTCTTGCCGGATCCGTTGCCGCCGATGATTCCGAACGTTTGTCCGTGCTCGACCTCCAGGGACAGGTCGCGAAGTGCCCAGAACTCTTCGTAGCGGGTCCGGTGGCCCGCCAGCATGGTGGCCTTCAAGGTCCAGTTTCGGTCGTGGGTGAGGCGGAACTTCTTGCCCAGTCCGTCCAGGGAGACGGCCATATCTGAAGAGGAGCTGGGCATCTCAGACCTCCTCTGCCATGCGTGGCTCGAGACGACGGAAGACCCGGAGCCCCACTGCGAGGACGACCACGGTGGCCATCACGATGGCTAGCCACCGCTCAGCCGAGGGGAACCTGAGGTCGTACAGGGCGTTCCGGTACGCCTTGGCCCACGAGACCATCGGGTTCAGTTGGTAGAGCGTCCGGTAGCTGATCCCGAGGAACTCCCGGTCCTCGGGGACCATGTTGAGTGGGTAGAGAATGGGCGTCAGGAACATCCACGGGGCCAGGGCCACGCCGAGGAAGTGCTGGACGTCTCGGAAGTAGACGTTGGCTGCGCTGACCATGAGGGCCAGGCCCACGGTGAACAGCAGCTGCAGGGCCATGAGCGTCAGGACCACTGGGATCCATGCGAAGGCGAAGTGCCCCTCGAGTACCGCTATGAGCACCAGCAGAACTGCCATCTCGACCAGCAGGGTCAGGAACCTAGCCAGCACTGCAGAGGTGGGTAGCACCCAGCGGGGGAACCAGATCTTGGTGATGAGCGGGCCGTTGGCGGTGATCGACCGGGTGGCCTCGGTGAGGCTGGTCACGTGGAACTGCCAGGGCAGCAGGGTCACCAGCAGGAACACGGCGTAGGACCGCAGGCCGCTGGGATCGCCAGTGGTGGGCTGGATCCGCAGGAACACCGAGAAGACCGCCGAGTAGACGACCACGGCCACCAGGGGGTTCAGGACCGACCAGGTCCAGCCGAGTGCCGAGCGCTTGTACTTCGATCGGAGGTCCCGGAGGGTCAGGTTGACCAGCAGGTCGACCTGGAGGCGTCCGACCAGTCGATCGAGCATGTCTCGGGGCGTCCAAGGGACCCTCGGGGAGGCAGGCACCGGGCGATCCTACCGGTCGGCCCATTCGGGGCCCGGGCGCCTCCTACGCTGGTCAGATCCCGTCGCCCGTTGATGTGAACCGAGCCCTGATGACCAAAGCCATCCCGTCGCACCACCCCACGGGGGTCCGAGGTGCTTATCTGCGCCTGTGGCGAGTTGGCTTCCGCTGGCTGTACCTGCTCGACGCGGTGGGGATCCTCGGGGTGGTCGTGCTGGTCACGCTGGCCCGGTTCGGTACTGACTGGCCCTCTCCGGGCGACACAGTGGTCGGCATGGTGGTGGCCACAGCGGTCCTTCAGGTCGTCTTCTACTTCGGCGGGCTCTACGAGAAGCAGGTTCGCCTCGGCCACCGCATGTGGTTCTCTCGGGTGGCTGGACTGACTTTGGTCGGCCTGGTCCTGGGCCTGTTGGTGGTGCTGCCCACCGGTCGGTACGCGGTGCCCCGGGCCAACCTGGCAGCCGTCGGCGTCGGGGTGTCGCTGGTGGCCACCGGAACCCGCCTGCTGTCGCGTCGTCTCCGGTCCCGTCGGTTCGGGCCGCCTCGTGTGCTACTGGTGGGTAGTCGGGGTGAGACTGACCTGGCCGCCACCCACCTCGCCGAGAGCGACCGGGCGGCGCTGGTGGCAGGACACGTCCTTCCCGACGGTGACTTGAGCGCGGCAATAGATCACCACGATGCCACCGACGTGGTGTTCGTGGGCGACGTGTCGTTGGCCGACCTGCTGCCCGAGCCGGTGGCCTCGCTGGGCGCTGCCGATCGGGGTGTCTACCTTCGGGTGACAGCGACCACAGCGCTCTTGGGACTGCGCGATGTCCGTGAGATCGCCGGCATGCCGTACGTGGCTGTCCGCGCCCGGGCACTGCGGCCCCACGAGATCCGACTCAAGCGCCTGGTGGAGTGGTTGCTGGTCCTGGTCCTGGCTCCCTTGGTGATCGTGTTGCTGATCGCGCTAGCTACTTACCTGCGGGTGGTGGCCGGCCGGGGAGTGCTGTACCGCCAGGTCCGGACGGGTCGCGGTGGGACGCCGTTCACGCTGGTGAAGTTCCGGACGATGGACGCCGATGCCGAGGCCACTGGTGGCGCCCGGCTGGCCGCACGGTCCGACCACCGGGTGGTGCGGGGCTGCGGGTGGTTACGTCGCACCCGCCTGGACGAGCTGCCTCAGTTCCTAAACGTGGTCCGGGGCGAGATGTCACTCGTCGGGCCCCGCCCCGAGCGGCCGGAGCTGATCGCCGAGTTTGAGGCGGCCATCCCGGGCTACGGCCGACGCCATGAGATCGCTCCCGGCTTGACCGGCCTGGCTCAGGTGCGTGCGGGGTACCACACGGACCCGGCCTACAAGTTGGGTCACGACCTTCAGTACCTGATGGCTTGGTCACCGATTCTGGACCTGCAGATCCTGGCTCGGACCGTCGTCGTGGTGTTCAGGCGGGGGTCCTGAGCGGGGTGGACCCCCGTGACGTGGCCGTCGTGCTGCCGGCCCGAGACGAGGCGACGACGCTGGCTGATGCGGTTCGGTCCGTGCTGCACCAGGAGGTCCCGGCAGGCCTAGAGGTCTGCGTGGCCGTCGGCCCGTCGACCGACGACACCCGGTCGGTGGCGGAGGACCTGGCCGGAGCCGACCCGAGGGTCACCGTGGTCGATAACCCGGCGGGCGTCACGCCGGCCGGGTTGAACGCCGCTATCCGGGTCACTACGGCGCCGATCGTGGTCCGGGTCGACGGGCACGCCGAGTTGCCGGCGGGCTACGTGGCCCGCGCCGTTGAGACGCTGGAGCGCACGGGCGCCGTGAACGTGGGTGGCATCCAAGACCCGCGGGGTACCACGGCGTTCGAGCTGGCGGTGGGTCGGGCCATGGCGTCCCGCTTCGGTGCTGGCGACGCCCGCTTCCACTACGGCGGTTCCGAGGGGCCGGTGGACACCGTCTACCTGGGGGTGTTCCGCAGGGAGGCCATCGAGGCGGTGGGCCTGTTCGACGAGTCGCTGGTGCGCAATCAGGACTACGAGCTCAACTATCGGCTGCGACGGGCCGGTGGCATGGTCTGGTTCGATCCGGAGCTGCGGGCCGGGTACCGGCCCCGGGGGTCGGTCTGGGCGTTGGCCCGCCAGTTCGGCCAGTACGGTCGCTGGAAGCGGGTCGTACTGGGTATGCACCCGCGGTCGCTCCGGTGGCGCCACCTGGTGGCTCCGGCGACAACGGTGGCCGTGGTGGCTGGCCTGTTGGCCGGGGCCTGTTGGCCGCTAGCGCTGGTAGCCCCGGCGGGCTACGCCGCCGCAGTAGTGGTCGGTTCGGCGGTCGTGGGTCGTGGGCCGGCGACTGCGGCCCGACTGATGGTCGTCTACCCGACGATGCACCTGTCGTGGGGCGTGGGATTCCTGTGGGGACTCGTTCCCCGTTCGAGGCGAAATGGCGGCTCGGGGGCCAGCGCTCAGGCCTCGTAGGCCCGGAGCACCTCCTCGGTCGGGCCGTCGGCCACGATGTGACCTTCGTGGAGCCACACCGTACGTTCACAGGACCGCCGGATCTCGCCCAGGTTGTGGCTGACCAGTAGCACCGTGCCGGCCGCGGCCCGGTGTTCGTCGAGTCGCCGGGCACTCTTCTCACGGAACGTCCGGTCGCCGACGGCCAGAGCCTCGTCGACCAGGAGGATCTCCGGGGTGAGCGCCGTGGCGATGGCGAAGTGCAGGCGGGCCCGCATGCCTGACGAGTAGGTCTCCATGGGCAGGTCCACCGCCGGGCCGAGGTCGGTGAAGTCAGCTACCGCCGGGAGGTGAGCTTCGGCCCCGTCACGAGTCAGCCCCTGGGCCAGCAGACCGATGCGGATGTTGGCCCGCCCGGTCATCCGGGGCCGGAGGGCCGCCTTGACCCCGAGGAAGGTGGGCAGGGACCGGACCAGCAGTTTGCCGCCGGCCAGTGGTAGGACGCCGGTCATGGCCTGGAGCAGTGTGGTCTTGCCCGATCCGTTGGGCCCGACGACACCGACGCTCTCACCGACGGCCACGTCGAGGGTGATGCCCCGCACGGCATGCACGGTGGTGGCGTCCGGTGGGTTGCCTCGCAGAAGGTCGCGCAGCAGGGGCCGGTGCGAGCGGATGGTGTAGTGCACCTCCACGTCGGTGCAGCGAACGGCCAGCGGCCGTGCCCCGGCGTTCACGCGCCGCTTCCGTAGGTTGCCTCACGGGACCGGAAGGCGGCGAATCCGCCGACCAGAGTGATAATCGGCCAGCCGATGGTGCCGGCCCAGACGAGGCCCGAGGCCTCGGTTCCCAGCAGCGCCCAGCGCCAGGTGGTGATCAGGCAGTACAGGGGGTCCAGGGCGAAGAGGGAACGCAGGACCTTGTCGTCGACGAAGTGTTCGACCGAGTACAGCACGCCCGACAGGTAGAACAGCAGGCGGAATAGGAAGGGCAGCAGGTTCTCGAGGTCGCGATAGGTGTGGTTGGCCCGCGCGGCAGCCAGCCCGGCACCGAGACCGAAGGCGGTTAGGGCGAGCAGAAGCCCTGGCAGAGTTAGCCAGCGGAGCCCGGGGGCGTAGCCGTGGGCGACGGTTACCGCCAGCATGACGACCAGCACTGGGGTGAACGACAGCAGCTGGCCGATGGCGCTGCCCACTGGCAGCGCGGCACGCGGGAACCGCAGTGCCCGGATGAGGCCGACATTGGCTACCACCGAGCGGGCACCGGCCGACACGGTGCGTTGGGCCTGATGGAACACGAAGACCCCGACAGTCAGGAAGGCCAGATAGTCCTCAACGCCCCGGTCCAATTCGATGAGTAAGCCGAACACCAGGAGGTAGACGGCTACCTGGAGCGCCGGGTTCAGGAGCAGCCACAGGTTGCCGAGCAGGGTGTGGGCGTGTTGGACCCGCAGGTCCTCGACGGGGACCCGTAGCAGGTAGTCGCGGCGACGCCACAGGTCCCGGAGGTAGGCGCCCAACGGGGCGGTACGTCCCACGGCGAACAAGCCGTCGGTCTCGGATCCGGTTGGTCCGCTGGGGGGGCGCATCATTGCCGAGCGTAGGCGTCGACCAGAGCGGCCCGGGGGCGCCCGGTAGATTGGTGGGGTGCCCACCCCCGCCGACTCCGCTATGGAGAACCTGACGACATCGTTGCGGCGGGTGGAACGCCAGAAGCGGCTCCTCGAGGAGTGGACCAGCACGCTGGAATGCACGGTGACCGCCCACGAGCGGGTGGCCCGTGAACGGCAGGTCGAACGGGAGGCCGAGCGGGAGGCCGAACGGGAGGCCCACTTGGTCGAACGGGAGGCCCACTTGGTCGAACGGGAGGCCCACTTGGTCGAACTGCGCGTGCGGGCCCAGGAACTGGGCGCCGTCGAGAAGCGTCTCAATCGCACCCTGGAGAGCCAATCGTTCCGCCTCGGCCATCTATTGGTCCGGATGGCAGTGGCGCCGGTCAAGGCCCTCCGGTGGATGGGACGCGCCACTCGGTGGATGCTGATCGTGGTCTATCGACTAGCCCAGCGGGTACTCCCAGGACAGGTGGTCGACCCACTACAGCGGGCGGCGACGCGGGGCCAGGTGGCCACAGCACGGCGCCATGAGGTCCTCGATCTGCCCGGCGATCGGCCAGTGGCCTTCTTGGACTGCCGGGGCCTGCCGGATCATGCCCGTGACGAGGTGTGGGCCCGGGTGGCGGCGTCCGATCAGCCAGCCCGCACCGTGGTGCTGACCGATCACATCGACTTCACGGGTCTGCGTGACCTCGGCCTGTCCTTCGAGTACCTGCCGCCGTATCGGGCGGGAACCCCATGGTGGTCCAACGAGGTCGACCATGACCGGTGGGTTAAGGAACGCCTGGCTGCGATGCGGCTCGGCTACGGGGTGGACGACGACCACTGAGGCTGGCCGCTCCACTCGTCCAGGGCAGTGGCGATCTCTGCGGCACCCGTTGCCGCCGGCAGTTTGGCCATCCGGTCCCGCATTCGAGACTGATCGGATGGGTCCAGCAGGCGGTCGATGGCCCGGTTCAACCCGGTCGCCTGACCGTCGTCGTCCCACCGGAGCCCACAGCCCGACTGCTCGGCCCACAACGTCCGCACGTCTTGGTCGTCCTTGGCCGTGGATTGGTTGGGTACGAACAGCGTGGGCAAGCCCAGCGCCATCGCCTCCTGGAACGAGTTGTAGCCCGCGGCCATGACCGAAGCGTCAAAGGCAGCCCGGTACTCGCCGATGGGGAAGTGGCGCAGCCGGATCACGTCGTCGGGAAGTGTTGCCGGCTCGCGGGTCAGGACCGATTCGGTCACCGCGACCTGCACGTCGGGATGGCGCTGGAGCGAGGCGACCACCCGGGCGCTGAGTGAGCCAGTGTCGTTGACCTGACCAGCCCCGAGCTGCATGAGGACGGAGGGCCGGTCGGGATCCAACCCCAACTCGTCGCGTACCTCGTCGACGGGTAGAAGGTCGTTGGGCCTCACGGCCGACACGGGAGCGGTCACCAGCGAGGCGTCGGCGCCACCGGCGGTGAGCCCCCGGTCCAGTTCGGCGGCGTATTCCCCTGGTTCAACCACGTGGCTGAACAATGAAGATCGACTGAACGCATCGTGCCCCTTCCCGGGTTGCCAGAGTCCCCGACGGCTCCAGACCGACCGGAGGCCCTTCCGGTGACGGAGCACAGCGCACAGGCCGGCATAGGGGTGTCCACCGTCGAAGGCCATGATCTCAGGTCGGTATTGATCCAGCAGGTGTTCGAGGCGGGTGGCGTAAAAGCCATTCCACGCCCGATTTCCCACCTGGCCGTACTCGTGGGAGCGGAGGTATTCGGTGTGGAACCCGGCGTCGACGGCCAGCGTGGCAGCCGGCGAGAGGGTAAAGACCACCACGTCGTGGGTGGCTCGGAGGTAGCGCCCAACGGCCATCTGGCGGGTCAGGTGGCCTAGTCCGATGCCGTTGGAAGTGCACAACAGGGCCACTGGCCGGTCGCCTGTGGGAGTGGTGGGGGTGTCCAGAGTGGTCATGAGCAGGTCATCAGTAGAGACATGGCCGGGTTGATTCCCCATCATCTCAAGGGTTTTCCCCATTATTTCAAGGGTTTCGAGAAAATACCCGGTGCTTCGGAAAACTAGCCGGACCGGACCCGCTCATAGAACCGCGCGGTTTTGGGGCCTCACCAGTCACGGACGGTGGCCGTTCCGCTACTGTGATTCGCCGTTCGGGTTCCTCTGGTCTGCTGTGACAAGGATCTCAGCTCCGGCGTCGATGTGGTAGCACAAATGCTTGTAACTCGCTGACGGGCCCGATACCCTTTCGGTGTTCCCCCGTCTTGGGGGGACGGACAACTTGGCTTTCGTCACGCGGGCCGTCGACGGGTTCCGTCCTCAGGGACGGCGTTCGCCGGTGTTTCGTGTGTCGCGGCGGTTCGCCCGCTCTCATCGGTTTTCGCAGGCCAGGCTCTGAACATCATCACAACGATCAGGGAGAAAACCTTGAAGAATGAACGGAAGCGGGTCACCACTCGCCTCGTCGCCGGCCTCTTGGCCGTCCTCGTGGCCGGTGCTGGTCTCGCACTCACATCGGGTACGGCTGGCGCAACGGCCACCGTTACCCAGAGCACCCGAATCGCGGGCGTGGACGTCTACGCCACGTCGGCTTCGGCTGCCATCACTTCGCACACTGGCGCTGCGACAGCTTCTGTCCTGGTGAGCGGTGAGAGCTACGCAGACGGCCTGTCCGCTGCTGCCCTCGCCGGCGCCGTCGGTGGTCCGGTGATCCTCACCGATCCGGACGCGCTGAAGGGGTCGACCTCGCTGGCCATTGGTCAGATCAACTCGACCACTGCAGGTGGTCACACCGTGTACATCGTCGGCGGTACCGCCGCCGTCAGTGCTGGTGTCGAGGAGTCGCTGGAAGACCTTGGCTACGTCGTCGACCGCGTGTCCGGTGCAGATCGCGTGGCCACGGCCGATGCGGTCGCCAACAAGATTCGGACGATGCAGGACTTCGGCACCAGTTGGGGTACGAGCAAGACCACCGTGTTCCTGACCACCGCCCGTAACTACGCCGACGCCGTCTCCGCCTCGGGTCTGGCCTGGAAGGGCGTGCACCCGATCCTCCTCGTGGAGCCGGGCGACGCTCTGTCAGCTGGCACCAAGGCGGTCCTGGACAGCTCGAACAACAGCATCGAGCGGGTCATCATCCTCGGTGGCGAGGCTGCAGTTTCGGCTGCCGTCGAGGCTGAGGTCAAGACCATCCTGAACGGTTCGGCCGGTACGACCGCCCTTCAGGTCACCCGTGTGGGTGGCGCTGATCGGTACGCCACGGCTCATGAGCTCATGAACCTCCGGACCAAGACCGACACCCTGAACGGTTTCGGCGAGTCGGCTGTCACCGTCATCATGGTGAACGGCACCTCGCATCAGGACGGCCTCTCGGCCACCGCTCTGGCTGGCGCCAGCAACACCATGACCCTCCTCACGGACGGCACGGGCACGCTGAACGCCACCACGAGTGCTGCGTTGACCGCCAAGTCGTCGACGATCACGACCATCCGTGCCATCGGCATGACGTCGGACCTGTCGGCTACTGAGATGACCGCTGCGGATGCTGCGGCCACCACGGCGACCCAGACGTGCACCATCACCGCCAACGAGGGTGACACCGTCATGGCGGTCACCTTCAGTAGCGCCGTGTTGGGCGCTGAAGGCGACCAGGACACCAGCACCAACGCTGACGGCACCGGTGCGGGCTTGGAGAGCAACTACAAGCTCAACAACACCGCTCTCGATGCCACCACCAACGCCACTGCAGGCTCTGCTGCTGCTGGCAAGGTTGACCAGCCGAGCCTCACCGAGGTTGTTGGTTCGACCGCTGCTGCGACGGCTGCCAGCATCACGTTCGGTACGGCCTTCACGGTCGGCGACGTCCTGTCGGTAACCACGACCATCACGGACACTGGTGGTGCGGCCATCGCTGGCTGTTCGCATACCGTGGCCGACGACGCAACGAAGCCGACGGTCACCGTGGACAGCTTCAAGATTGGCGCCTCCGAGGGTCTGCTGCACTTCAGCGAGAAGGTCACCAGCTTTGCTGGTAACGCTTCGGATTCGTTGGCCTCGAACAAGAGCACCAAGGGTCTGACGACTTACGTCGCTACGCAGGTCAGTACTTCGAACTACTACCGGTTCGAGCGTACGGACGGCGCAGCGTTCGTGAGTGGTGAGATCGTCACCGTCGATGCTTCCGAGTTCACGGACATAAGTACCGCGAACACCCTGGCGGCTGACGCGACGGCTACGGCGAGCACGGACACCACTGGTCCGACCGCTACGGCAACTCTCGCTTCGACGAGTTACACGCGGGCCGTGTCGGCCACCCTTGGTACGGGCGGTACCTTCACGATTGGTGCGGTCGCCGGCGGTATCGGCGAGGGCACGGTCGGTAACCTGTGGACCTTCGAGGCAATCGAGGGTTCCGCTGGTCTCGCTCCGGCCATCTCGGTGTACGACACGGTGAACCGGAAGATCGTCCTTGCGGCCGACTTCACGTCACCGACCACAGCGTCCACGCCGACGGCGGACAACATTTGTTCCACCGTCAATGGTCACGCCGACATCGCGGGCAACTTCAAGTGCCTCGTGGTGGCTGGTGGGACCAGCACCGCAATCCAGGCATCGGCGAGTGTCGGTGCCGGCACCTCAGGTGGGGCGGTCTACAGCATCAACGTGCAGTTCAGCGAGATCATGGAGGCCGGTATGGGCGCCGTGATCGGCGAGTTCACTGTGGATGCTGACGCTGACACCGTGTACACCGATGACGGTACAGAGGCCCTCCGTATCGCTGCTTGCACGACAGCTGATGACACCTCTGGCTGTGAGGACTCGACGGGCGCCAATAGCTTCATTGCTGGAAGCGTTCAGTTCAGGTACACGTCGACGTCTGCTGCGATGAACATCACCACAGGTTCGTCGGTGCTGGGTATCGCGACGACAGTCGAGGACCTCAAGGGCAATGCCATAGGGACTTCGGTATACCGGGTCACGATCAACTAGATCTGATCCCCGCCGCTGACGCGGCGAAATCCTGAGAGGGGCCCCGCACTTCGGTGCGGGGCCCCTCCGCGTTTTGGTGAAGTGGATCCGCGGTTCCTGAGTGGTCGTCGACCCAACCACTAGGTTTGGCGGGTGCAGACGATTGGCGGCAGCGGGTGGAGGCGAAATCCGCTGGTTGGCTACCGGTGTGAACGCTGGATCTGCTCTGCTCTTCTAGTTCTCGTACCTCTGTCGTTCTATCGCGGTGTGTTTTCGGTCTTCTATTCGCCGAAGGTGACGCTCGTGTGGCTCGGCGCTTTGTTATTGGGCGGTATCGGCCTGGTACGTGTGATTGTCCTGGGCCTGCCGTCCGGGAGACCACGGTGGGTGCTTGAATTGGCTGCCCTGTTGGCATGCTCGGTGGCACTGATCACGGTCCTGTCTCCCCATCAGGAACGGGCATGGACCGGAGTGGACGCTCGCTGGTCCGGGGGGGTCACCTACCTGGCCTATGCGGTGATCCTCGTGGCGGCCGCTCGAGCGTTTGCCGGACGTGCGGGCCGATGGCTCATCATCCATGGGACTATCACTGGTGCGCTGGTGGCGACCTATGGGCTGTTTCAGGCGTGGGATCTGGACCCGTTCGACTGGGCCACATCGACCTCGTTCGGTCTTTCGACTCTCTCCACCTACGGAAATCCGAACTTCAGTTCGGCATTCATCGCGATAACCATCCCTCTAATGCTCGTTTTGACGTTGTTCAGCGGGCTGTCGATGATCTCGAGAGGCATAGTTGCGGCCACCTTCGGCATTGCCCTCGGGTCGATTGGCCACATGGGGTCCCTTCAGGGACAGATCGCATCTGCGACGGGCTTGCTCGTTCTCGCTGCTGGTGTCATCTCGATAGCCGATGTGCGGCGGCGGGCGATGATTTACGCCGCGCCATATGGACTAGCGCTCGTCGCGGTGCCCCTCTTGGTTGCTAGATCGTCGGCGGTGGTCCTTCTTGTCGTCGTGATCGTGCTGGCAGGTTGGTCGACGACCTGGCGACCACTCATGGGAGCTGATCGATCCGATGCGGAGTTTTCAGGTGAAACGCCCTCCACCGGAAGGAGGCAGTACCTGACTGCTTGGCGGTCCATCTGGGTTTTCCTGGCGGTCGTTCCGGTCGGCGTTCTAGGCCTCATGGCCGGCAGGGACCGCTTGTCCTCGGCCCTTGGCGAACGGATCGATTTCTGGGGTGTCGCCGTTCGGATCTTCATGGAGCGTCCAGTAGTCGGACTCGGTCTCGAAACGTTCGGCTTTCGGTTCGGAGCGCTGAGGAGTACCGATCACAGCGATCGGATGGGCTCTTTCCTCAGCGATTCGGCTCATTCGGTACCACTGGGGCTGCTGGCTGGTGGCGGCCTCGTCCTAGTCATCGCCTACGGACTTCTGGTGGTGATGACGGCAAAGGCCGGGGTGGCTGCTGTGCGGAGAACCGAGGGGGAGGATCGCCTCGTGGTGGTGGGACTTCTCAGCTCGTGGACGGCATTCCACCTTCAATCCCTGGTGTCGGTCGATCTTCCCGGACTCGGGGTGTTACACGTCCTGTTTGCTGGAGCACTCTTTGCTCAGGCCGCCGAGGAGGGATCATCCTGGGCAGGTCGATTTACGAAGATGCGATGGTCTGTACCCCCGGTCGTTCGCTGGCCGGTGGCCGCCGTCTTTGTGTTGGCACTATTCGTGGGTCTGGGATCGTTCGTCGCCGCGCCGATCCGGGCAGATCGGGCACATCACCAGGCGATGGTGGCGATCGTGCAGGACAAGACCGCTGATGCCGAGCGCCACCTGCTTCGAGGCGTAGAGATCCTTCCCGATGATGGCGCGTTGTGGCTCCACCTCGCTTGGCTGTACCGCGAGACTGGAAATTTGGGATCCGCCCAGCTAGCGAGCTCGAGAGCGGCGGCCCTCCGAGTCGGAGATCCGGTCGCAGCTCTCCTTGCGGCACGTGATGCAGCATTGATGGTCTCGTTGCAACCACAGGCGTTCGAGGACGCGATCAGCTGGTACGAAACCGCGATCGAGGCAGATCCGCATGGCCCCACGGTGAGGGAAGGGGCAGACTTCTTCGAGTTGATTGGCCGGGCCAACCGGGCGGAGGCAATCCGCGACGGCTACCTGCCGGTTGAGGGATAGGGTCCGGGCGATCTCGCCGACTGCTGGACGACGCATGACTTGTGGAACCGGTGACGCCGAAAACGTCGATGCAAGAGTTGTAGCTGCGTTCGGCGACGAGTGGCGACGATTCGACAATGTCGACTTGACCGCCGCCGAGCTGGAGGCGATGTTTCAGGACTACACGTCGATCTTTCCCTGGGACGAGTTATCCGACGATGCCGTGGGTTTCGATGCGGGCTGTGGGTCCGGCCGGTGGGCACGGTTGTTCGCTCCAAGGGTGGGGCACCTGATCTGCCTCGATGCGAGTGCTGACGCACTTGACGTCGCCCGGCGGGTCCTTGCCGGACAGCCAAATGTCTCTTTCCGGCATGAGGACCTCAGCAACATGGAAATCGAGGAGGCCAGCTGTGACTTTGGCTATTCCCTCGGGGTGCTTCACCATGTACCCGATACGGAACACGCGCTCCGGTCGTGCGTGAGGAGGCTGAAGCCGGATGCTCCGTTTCTCATCTATCTCTATTACGACCTTGAGGATGCCGGTCACGTCCGGCGGGCGCTCCTCGTCCTGGTGACGGGGATCCGGACGGTCGTCGCCCGGTTACCCCGGATCCTTCGCCACCTGGTGGCCGACCTGCTCGCGTTGGTGGTTTATTGGCCCCTGGCTCGCCTGGCTCGGGTCGTGGAACGGATCGGACGTGATCCAGCCCGACTGCCCCTCTTCCAGTATCGGCATCGGAGCATTCGGGTGATGCGCAACGACGCGCTGGACCGGTTCGGCACACGGCTAGAGAAGCGGTTCAGCCGGGCAGAAGTAGTGGAACTCCTCGAGGAGGCCGGTCTCGTCGACGTGGTGTTCTCCGCAGGCCCGCCCTGGTGGGTGGCAGTCGGCCGTCGGGCATGGTGATGACCACGGGGGTGGTGAGAGTTCGAGAACGGCTCGACGCGTTCCTGAGGCGGGCGAGGGGAGAGTCGGTGTTCGTCTCGCTCGCGCGGTTGTTCTCGGCAGGCTCCTTTCTTCTCATAGCGGTGACTAGCGCACGACATCTCGGCCCGATCGGGCGGGGGGAGATCGTTTTCGTCATGACCGTATGTGTGCTGGGGAGTGAGTTCGTCAGCCTTGGAGTGAACGTGAGCGGTCGGATCCACATCCTGCGTCGAACCGGTGTCAAGGTGGAGGATTGTCTCGGCCTCACGGTCGTCCTCGCTGGGGTACAGGCGCTACTCATGGTCCTGGTCCTTGGGGTCGTCGGAGTGACGATGATCGAAATCTCCATTCCCACCTACATTCTTGGTGTCTTTTCGGGTGTCACCATGTTCGTGTCTCATATGCTCATCGACGCCGCATTCGCTCTGAGGAGGACCCTTGAGACGGGAGTCCGGGACCTCCTGATCGGCATCACGCCACTGGTCCCGGTGGTGATTCTGACGATGTTCGGTGGGTTGTCGGTGGAAGTTGTCGTAGGACTCACCGGCCTCGCGTACCTGATCGGCGGGGGGTACCTGTGGGGTGTGGTGCGTCGTCGAACCGGTCCGGTCCGGTTTTCGAGGAGAGCTTGGCGGCTGATCCTGCGAAATGGTCTTCCGGTTCTCGGTGGTTCCTTCGGTCAGGCGCTGGCCTTCAGGGCTGACCGGCTGATCCTGGGCGTCCTTGCTGCATCTGCCGCCTTGGGTATCTTCTCGGTGGCCGCCACGACAGCAGAACTCCCGCGTCTGCTTCTGCTGCCGGTGACACAGATCCTTACGAATCGGGTCGCCGCTGGGGAGATATCGGTAGGTTCGGTGACCAGTCTGGTGGCTCGTCTGATATTGGGCTACGCGGTCTTCATGGTGGCTGTCGGCGCGGTTGGTGCGTCGCTGGTCCTTCCGATCGTCGGTGATGGGTTTGGGGCGGTTCGGGATTCGATCGCCGTCCTGGCCCTCGGCGAGGCCTTTCTCGGCATCTATTTCGTTTCTGTCGCGGTGCTAACCGGTCTCGGGAGGTTCCAACTTCTCCCCTTGCCTGCCATTGGCGGCGCAGCAGTGATTTTGGTTACCGATATCTTCGTGGTCCCCGACCATGGCGCTCTGGGGGCCGCGTGGGTTCGTGTGGTGGGGTTCGCTGTCATGGGGATCCTCGGCCTGATGTCGATGTTGATGGCTCTGAGGTCCGAGGCGTGAACGAGCGCCCCATAACAGGTCAGAGGGTCAGCGTCGTGATCCCCATGTATCAAGCTGGGCCGTGGATAGCAGAGACCCTGGCAACGGTGGACGCACAGTCCTACCCGATCCACGAATGCATCGTCGTGGACGATGGCTCTACCGATGAGGGACCTGAGGTGGTCCGGCAGTTCGCTGCATCGGCGAGGTATGTCGTCCGACTCATCTCTCAATCCAATGCAGGGGTCTCTGCAGCGAGGAACGCTGGAATCGCTGTAGCGACCGGTGACCTTCTCGCCTTTCTGGACGCTGATGACCTCTGGCACCCGACCAAGATCGAGCGGCAGGTTCACCTCATGGATCGCTCTGGCGCCCCGATCTCTCTGACCGGTTACGCCCAGTTCGACTCCGGCACTCGACGTATTCTGGGTGTGATTTCAGCCCGCCGACCCGAGCGCGCCCTCCGGCGATGGCTGGCCATCGAGGGGAGTGGCCTGTTGGTCTCTTCGACCGGCATGGTTCGCCGGTCGGCGCTGGCCGAGGTCAAAGAGTTCGATCCCCGTGTCTCCATCTGCGCGGACCTCGAGTTCATGGTCAGGATCTCCAGGACCGGACCGTTGGCCATCGACCGGGAGGTCCTCGTCGGCTACAGGAGCCACGAGCGACAAATACACAGACAGGTCGACCAGTGGGCAGAGAACACGGCGGTCCTCTTTAACGAGGTGCTCACATTTGACGGGTTCCCTCGCTCGTTCGCCCGACGGTGCCGAGCCGGACTCGATGCCCATGTGGGCTATGCCCACATGAGCAGGGGGGAGATCGGCAGCGCAGCGACCCATCTGCTTGCTGCGGCTCGACAGGATATGTTTCGCCTACTGACGATCCCGTTGAACGCCGTGGGGAGACGGGCCCTTCGACGCTTTCGGGCTTCTCTCTACCGGGGGACATGGCTGTCCGTCCCGAGCCCGTCGGAGCCTGGACTGTGACCGACGGGCCTCACTATCGGCGATTAGCGGACTGGATGTTTCGCCACCCGATCGCAACTGTCATGTCGGTGGCGTTCACCGTTCGTGCCGTGGTGGCTCTCGTTCTCAATGTCACGAACACCTGGTCACTGGCCCCCGATGCCCATCAATACCTCGCCCTCGCCGAGGCGGTTTCGTCTGGTCGACTGGACTCCTTCTGGCCTGGCTACGGCCCGTCGCTCTACAACTCGACAAGGGTCTTCTCGGGACAAGTGGTCTTCCTGTTCGATCTCTTTGGCCCGTACCGAATCTCGGCTCAACTAGTGGCCGTCTTTTACGGAAGTCTCACTGCCGGACTCACGGTACTTCTCGCTCGTCGGTTCATTCGGCCAGCGTTCGCTATGGCTGCGGGCCTGATGGTCGCGTTGGTCCCATCTCAGATTCTCTGGTCAACGGTCGCGCTCCGAGAGTCCACCATCTGGGCCCTCTTGGCTGGGATTGCAGTGATCCTCGGGAATCTCTCGCCGACGAGTACCCGACGTTCGATTTTCGTCGCCGTTCTCGGCGTGGCGGTGGCCTACCTCTGCCTCGAGTTCCTTCGGGGACAGACGGCCTTCCTTGCTCTATGGAGTGGCACTCTGGCGCTGCTCGTCGGACGGGGAGACCGGCGAGCCAGGGTTGTGGCCGCTGCTGCCCTACTGCTCGTGGCCCCCCTCGCGGCCAACCATCAGCCCGGTGCCGTGGACCTCTTGTATACCGCTTCCAGACGTCTGGGAACGGTTCGCACCTACATGGCCATGGGAGCGGAGAGCGCAATTTATGACAGTACATCGCGCTCGGATGATGGAATGCTCCCTGGGGCTGGCATCGACCGGAGCGCGGACCCGGAAGGGTCGGCGTCGGTGGTCCCCGGTGGCAACGAGATCGATCTGCTTGAGCGGGAGTCGACCGTCGTGCTCCCTGGGGTTGACATCGACCGGAGCGCGGACCCGGAAGGGTCGGCGTCGGTGGTCCCCGGTGGCAACGAGATCGATCTGCTTGAGCGGGAGTCGACCGTCGTGGATGGGCAGAAGTTCGTGATCGACGCGGACGGCAAGGTTCTTCCCGTTTACAACGATCTGGAGGCCAATCTCCAGGCGTTTCCAAGTGGCTTGATGGCCGTCGCCGTGAGGCCATTTCCTTGGGATTCCCGTCAGACGGGGAAACATCTGGCGGGCTCGATCGAATCCGTGTTCTGGGCGTCGATGTTTCTCCTTGCCGCCGTCGGAGCCTGGTCCCGGCGGCGTGAACTCGTTGTAGTCGCCTTTCCGGTCGTGTTCTCGGTGGTCTATCTGGTCTCGGCAGCCCTCACACAGGGAAACCTCGGGACGGCCTTTCGGCACCGGGCCCAGATCCTGTTCGCCATCGTCCTGCTGGCCTTCGCTGGAGTCCAGGTTCTCTGGGACCGCCGAAAGTCCCGAAACTTAGGGCCATCGTGAGTCCAGCTATCGGCTTCGTGCCGATCTCTTCTGGAATGGATCGGCCGGGTGATCGCCGTCGCTTTGCTGGCTACGCGACCAGCCGAGGGTTGGCGATTCGGAAGGTCTCGGACTGGTCGACTTCCGAACTTGTCGTGCTGACCACTGAGTGCGATCTCATTCGGTGGGTTCGCGCTCCTGACAGTGTGCGGATCATCTTGGATCTTCCTGATGCCGTTCTTGCAGAGCCGAAGTCGCCCCGGACTTGGGCCCGCGGGTTCGTGAAGTGGGCCGCTGGTCCCCTGAGCCGCCCGGTCATTGATCACGCGAGGGCTCTCCGTGAACTCATGCAAAGAGCAGATGCCGTCGTCTGCTCGACCGAATCGATGGCCGGAATGCTTGGGGCCATGGGCTCCAACGTCCACCTCGTCCTGGATCTTGTGGGCGAGGTGCCACTCGGCATCGTCGACCGGGGACCCTGCTCGGATCGGATCGACATCTTCTGGGAAGGCCTCTATCCGACACTGGGAGCCGTCGAGCAGGTGCTCCCAGCGCTGCGCGATCTCGCACGACGAAGGGACGTGTGCCTGCAACTCGTGACCGACAGGATGGCCCCCCGTTTCATGAATCGGTTCTTCGTCAGGGACGTGGAAAAGATGGTGGCTAGATGGGGTGTCTCTGTCGAGGTTCATGATTGGAGCCTGGAGAACCTCGCTTCCGTGGCCTCCCACTGTGCGCTGGGGATCATTCCGGTTGACCTCAAGAACCCCTATACCGTGGGAAAGCCGGAGAATCGACTCAGAATTTACTGGCGTCTGGGGTTGCCGGTCCTCGCATCGGACACTCCCGCCCACCGACGGGCCATGTCTGTTGCTGGGATCACCGATGAAGTTCTCTGTCGTGCAGGCGCTGACTGGTCGCGGTGTCTCAACCGGTATGTCTCTGATGAGAAAGTTCGGCTGCTCCATGCTTCGGCGGGCAGGGAAGCAGTGCTCAACCAATACAGCGACGAGGTGATGCTCGACCGGTGGGACGAGGTACTCAAGACCGTGGGGGTGCGATGACTGACTCGTTGGCTCTGGAGCGTGTCACTTACCTGTCGCTTGATCCGCTCGACAGCACGGTTGGCGCATCGCAGGTTCTCGCCTATGTCCGACGACTTGCCGAACAGGGGGCTCGGATCGAACTCCACAGCTTCGAGCACCAGGTGAGCCGAGAACTCGCCGATGATCTAGCTCATCGTGGAGTCGCCTGGCGGGCCCATCCCTACGGGCGTGGAGGAGCGGTCGGTGGTTTCTGGCGAGTCTTGCGTCTGGCGCGGGCGATCCGTGGAGCCGAGATCGTCCACGCCAGAAGTGACATGGCTGCGGCTGCGGCAATGCTCGCTGGAGCGGACCGTTGGCTGTGGGACGTCCGTTCATTGTGGGCGGAACAGAAGGTGGCGACGGGGGTCCTCAGGTCCGGTTCTATTCAGGAGCGGGTATTTCGACGCATCGAGCGGGCCGCCGCCCAGCGATCGGCTCAGGTGGTGACTTTGACCGATGGGATCGTCGAGGTCCTGGATGCACGACACTCTGGAGTAGTGGGACCGAAGGCCACGGTCGTCACGACTTGCGTTGATCGAGGCCGCTTTATGAGGGTGGAACCTCCGTCCAGTCGGCCGCTACGACTTCTACTCGCCGGGACGCTCAATCGTTACTACGACGTTCCATCCATGCTCGACTTGGTCCGGGAGCTTCGTCGTCGGCGTCCCACAGAACTCGTGGTCGCGGCCCCCGGTCGAACCGACTGGGACAGGGAGCTCGAGCTGGCGGACGCGGTCCGTGTTCGGGCAACACCAGACGAGATGCCTGTCCTGATCGGTTCCTGCCATGTCGGGCTCAGCGTGTGTCGCGACGACGCCGGGGTAAGCCTTCTGGCCGCAATGCCGACCAAGATTGGCGAGTTCTTAGCTGTGGGGCGGCCCGTTGTGGTGAATGCCGGTCTCGCTGACGCTGCGTCGATGCTGGTCGCTGCCAATGCGGGTGTCGTTCACGGCTCGACGGCGGCAGACCCCGTCAGTGCTGCCGACCGCCTGCTCAAGTTGGTCGACGACCCTGCAACGGTGGGGCGCGCAACCGATCTGGCCGAACGGCATTTCGATCTCGACAAGGGTGTCGACCGTCTGATCGGTGTCTACCGTCGGCTGCAGAGAGAGCCCTGACCGTGCTCCGATGCTTGAGGGCTGATCCGGTACCGTAATCGGATGAGTCAGGGTGAGCAGGGGGGTTACAGGTAGATGAAGGCGGTCATTCTCGCTGGCGGCCTCGGAACTCGATTGTCCGAGGAGACGGTGGTGCGTCCCAAGCCCATGGTCGAGATCGGAGGGCACCCGATTCTCTGGCACGTCATGAAGATCTATTCGGCCCACGGAATCCGAGATTTCGTCATCTGCTGTGGCTATCGGGGCTACATGATCAAGGAGTACTTCGCCAACTACTTCCTCCACGTCTCCGATGTCACTTTCGATCTCGTCGAGAACAGCGTCGAGGTCCATCGGGAACGGGCTGAACCATGGCGCGTGACCCTCGTCGATACCGGTGACGACACGATGACCGGTGGTCGACTGAAGAGGATTGCCGACCATGTGGCGGGCGAGGATGCGTTTTGCATGACCTACGGGGATGGTCTCGCGGATATCGATATCGGGGCACTTGTTGGATTCCATAGGGCTCACGGTCGGTCGGCGACGGTGACCGCAGTGAATCCTCCGGGACGATTCGGTGCGCTCGAACTGAATGGCGATCAGGTAACTGATTTCGTGGAGAAGCCCCCGGGAGACGGCGGACTGATCAATGGGGGGTTCTTTGTCCTCGATCCGTCCTGTCTCGACTTGATCGACGGAGACGAGTCCCGCTGGGAGGACGTACCGCTTCGGGAGTTGGCTGGACGGGACGAGCTTCGGGCATATCGCCATCAGGGCTTCTGGCAGCCAATGGACACGATCAGAGAGCGGGATCTCCTCGCAGATCTCTGGGACTCGGGAGATGCTCCCTGGCGCGTCTGGTGACGACGACACCGATGATGTGTCGTCATTGTGGGTCGCTGACCGGCAATTCGTTCATCGACTTAGGGACCTCACCGCCGTCGAACGCCTACCTCGGTGAGGCTCAACTCGACGGGTTCGAATCGAGTTTCCCCCTGCAGGTCTTCGTATGTTCAGACTGCCGTCTCGTGCAGACTCAGGACTTCACTGATGCCGAAGAACTGTTTTCAGCCGACTACGCGTACTTCAGTGGATTCTCGGAGACCTGGGTGGCGCATTGTCGTCGCTACGCATCCGATGTGACCCAGCGGTTTTCCTTGGGGGAACGGAGCTTCGTTGTCGAGGTAGCGTCTAATGACGGAACGCTCCTTGACTGCTTCAAGCGACAGGGCATTCCATGTCTTGGTATCGAACCGACGGCCAGCACGGCCAGCGCGGCACGGTTACTCGGGCTCGACGTTCGAGAAGAGTTTCTCACCTCGGCAACGGCTGAGGTCCTTCGTTCCGAGGGGGCCGCCGCAGATCTCGTGGTTGCGAACAACGTAGTGGCTCATGTCCCGGACATAGACGACTTCGTGAACGGCTGCCGAATCCTCCTCGGCCCGCGAGGTGTCCTCACCCTCGAGTTCCCCCATCTGGTTCGGATGGTGGAAGGGGCCCAGTTCGACACGATCTACCATGAACACTTCTCTTACCTCACGTTGACCGTGTTGGATCGCATCGCCACGGCCTGTGGTCTCTCGCTCTTCGACGTCGAAGAGATTCCAACGCATGGAGGAAGCCTTCGAGCGTTCCTGCAACCGATCTTGACAGCTGAGCGTGGAGTGTCGGAGGACGTTTCTCGTGTCATGGGTGATGAGAATGAGGCCGGTGTGGACACTGACGAGTTCTACGAGGGGTTCCAGCAGGTCGCCGAGACGATTCGAGACGAGTTCGTCGCCTTTCTCGACGACGCCAAGAACGATGGGCGATCTGTCGTCGGCTACGGAGCAGCGGCAAAGGGGAATACGTTGCTCAACTTTGCCGGCGTCGACGCCGATCTATTGGCCTACGTGGTGGACAGGAACCCGGCGAAGCAGGGCATGTACCTTCCAGGAAGTCGGATTCCGATCGTGACCGAGGAGAAGATCCACCAGGATCGTCCTGCCCACGTCCTCATCCTCCCCTGGAATATTCGTGATGAGTTGATGGAGCGTCTCGACTACGTCAGGGCGTGGGGCACCACGTTTGTAACGGCAATTCCGGGGATCGAGATTCGATGAGGCGTCGGATCCCATTCGGATCGACCAGATGCGGAGCGGAGGGCGCAGATGTATTCGGGTAGGCGGGTTCTGCTCATTGGGTACGGAGTCCTCGGTACCGAACTCCTGCTTGACCTAGAGAGGGCTGGAGCGGTCGTCGTGGTGATCCTGGACGACCGGTTTGCAGATCTCGCCCATGAGCAGCGCGTCCAGGGCCCTCTAGATCTCGCTCCCGAGATTCTCGATACCGATGATGTCGACCTGGTGGTCATCGGTGCGTCATTGATCGGATCCGGGAGGATCAACTGGTTGACCGGTCACGCCCGCCGTCGGGGGATCCCGATCTACGTGGCTCCCGAACGGTCTGAGATCGATTCGATGGACCGGCTACACGAACAGGCCCGGGTCCCCAGCATCGAGGACCTCTTCGCTCGCTCTTCTCTCGAGGTCGACTGGGACCGGATTACCCGGGTCGTAGCAGGTCGTCGAGTCCTGGTGACGGGTGCCGGAGGTTCGATCGGGCGTCAGACCGTGATCCAACTCGCGTCACATGGAGTGGAGGTCATCGGCCTCCTCGACCGCGACGACTGCCTTCTCCATGACGTGGCTGTGGAGCTCACCGGCTCAATGCACGATCCGCTCCATCCGCTGTTTCACGTTGACATCCAGCACGAATCCAAGGTTCTTCGTGCGTTCAGGGACTTCCGACCCGAGATCGTCATCCATGCTGCTGCACTGAAGCATGTGACGACGCTGGAGATGGATCCGTCTAATGCTCTCGCGGTCAACGTTTTGGGGACCGCGAACGTCCTCGAGGCGGCGGCCGCGACAGGGGTGGACCTACTGGTCAACGTCTCGACCGACAAGGCGGCGTCTCGCATCGGCAGTCTGGGCGTCTCGAAGTACATCGGGGAGCGGATGACCAGCGCGATGGGTGTGCCGGGGTACCGAAGTGTTCGGTTCGGGAACGTGATCGGGTCCCGTGGCAGTGTTCTCCATACGTTTCGACTGCAGGCGGAACATCATGGCGAGGTGGCCGTTCGTGGCGACGAGACGACCAGGTTCTTCATGACTCCAGGTGAGGCGGGATCACTAGTGCTTTCCACGTTCGCCCAGAAATCAGCGAGCGGGACCTTTGTGTTCCGCATGGGGGATCCGGTGCAGATCCGGAGGCTCGCACAGGCGGTCATCGATGATGTCGATGTTGGGGCGCGGATCAAGATGACCAGCCTCGAGGCCGGAGAGGCCCGCCATGAGCAGCTCTTCGGGGATGACGAGAAGCCGATCGAGACCGACGTGGAGGAGGTCTTTCGGGTTGATCCCCCCGGTCTTGACACGTCCGAGGTTCGTGGCCGTCTGGGATCATTGGATGAGGTCATGTCTCTCACGGTCGAAGCGGGACGAGCACTCCTGGAGGAGTTGGCCGAGTGCTGAAGATGGAGGCTCTGGTGGCCCCCGGGGCGTCATGAAGGTGCTTCTTGTCGTGCCCGGGACAGAAGGGCGAAACGACATTCTCTCCTCGGTTCTCGGTGCGGTGGGTGAATCCGACGCAATGGAACTTGTGACGTTGGACGCAGGGTCGGGCCCTTTGTCTCACGAGGCTTCCGCGCTCGGGTTCCCTGTTCACTCTCTCGGACCGAGCGCGTCCTTGACAGCTGCCGTTCGGCTTCGACGGGTCATTCGCCGGGCTGCGCCCGATGTGGTGCAGGCTCACGGGTATATGGCGGGATGGGTTCTCGCCCTGTCTTCGTTGGCAGTCACTAGGGGGCCGGCACTTCAGACCGTCCGCCATCACAACCTTTTCCACCACTTGGCCCGGAGCCGGACTGGCCTACTTCGTGACAGGTTCACGATTCGGCGAATGGACTCAATGGTGGCCTCCTCATCCAGCGTGGGTGACGTCCTGCTTGCCGAGGGATGTCGATCGGGTCGACTCACCCATGCCACGAATGGGCGAGACTGGTCCGATGCGCCGGTTAGAACCGACTTGGATCGTGGAGGTGGGGCGACAGATCGTCGAAGGCGGATCCTTGCCATTGGGAACCTCAAGATCGAGAAGGACTACCCGACACTCCTCCGTGCGGTAGCCCGACTCGTGGAATCGGAACACGATCTAGAAGTCGTCATCGCCGGCACCGGATCGGCTAGTGCCGAAGCAGAGTTAAAGAATCTTGCCGCCGAGTTGAGGATCGAGGACCGACTGGTCCTTGCTGGGTGGGTGGCCGATGTCTTCACATTGATCCGGCGGGTCGACGTCGTCGCCCACGTAAGTGTGGATGAGGCATCCCCTCAGGCCGTGTACGAGGCGGCGGGCATCGGTGTGCCGGTCGTAGCCACGTCGTCGGGTGGTATTCGAGACATCCTTGGACCACATCAGGAGTTGGCCCCTCCGGGCGACGATCAGATGATCGCCGATATGCTCGCTGCCGCTCTAGACGACCCGAAGGTGACCCGTCGTGCCTTGGAGATCGCTGGGGACATTCGTCACCGGTACTCGGCCGATCGATGTGGTCGCTCCTATCTCGATGCCTGTCGAACGGCCGTTCGCATCACGACGACTGGCTTGGAGTCGTTGAGATCTCCGTCGAGGGACTGACGGGCTGACATGTGTGGCCTGGCTGGACTTCTGGATCCTCGGGGTCGTCGAACGGCTACCGCCAGTGAACGACTCGTGGGTGAGATGGCGGATCGACTTGCCCACCGCGGGCCGGACGCTCGAGGAGTGTGGTCAGATCCAGTGGCCGGCTTCGCGGTCGGGCATCGCCGGCTCTCTGTGGTGGACCTCTCTGAGGCGGGACATCAACCGATGGTGTCGGCTGATGGGAGGTGGGTGCTCGCGTACAACGGCGAGTTGTACGACACCGATCCGATCATGTCCGCGTTCGGATTTTCCGTCGATGATCTCAGGGGCCGATCAGACACGGAGGTCCTCTTGGAGGCCATCGCCCGCGTAGGTGTGGAGCGCGCGGTCATGACCGTCGTCGGCATGTTTGCCTTCGCCGCTTGGGATCGACAGGAGAAGGAGCTGTGGCTTGCTCGCGACCGGTTCGGAGAGAAGCCCCTCTACGTGGGGGACGACGATGGAGTCACCCTGTTCGGCTCTGAGCTGAAGGCGCTCTTCGCCGTTCCCGGGTTCCGCCCGTCGGTGGAGCCCGAGGCCGTCGCTGAGTTCATTCGCTGGTCCTGTGTCCCTGCGCCGGGCACAATCCTGCGGGGAGTGCGAAAGGTGAAGCCCGGACACGTTCTCCGGATTAACCGGAACGGTCACGTGATCTCGGAATCTCCTTACTGGTCGCCAGTCGAGGCCGCCACTGAGGCGTTGTCTGACCGAAGTGGTGCTTCACCGACCGGAGAAGACGCCGTCGACGAGTTGGATGAATTGTTGGCGAGTGTGGTCGATTCCCGCATGGTCGCTGATGTCCCGCTTGGGGGCTTCCTCTCCGGCGGAGTCGACTCCTCGCTGCTCGCAGCCATGATGGTGCGGTCGTCGGACCGCCCGGTCCAAACGTTCACTATTGGTTTCGCCGAGGAGGCATACGACGAATCTCGTCATGCAGCAGCGGTTGCCGACCATCTCGGGACCGACCATCACGACCTGATCCTGTCGCCGGAGGATGCTCGGGCGGTGATTCCGTCGTTGGCTCGCATGTACGACGAGCCATTTGCCGACAGTTCGCAGATACCGACAGCGCTCCTAGCCAGCATGGCACGTGCTCATGTGACTGTTGCACTCTCAGGAGACGGGGGTGACGAGTTGTTCGGTGGCTACGACCGGTATCGCGTACTTCAACGATTCGGGGCCGTCGAGCGGTTCATGCCCGGCCCGTTTCGTCGAGTCGTCGGCAGCGCTCTCCGGTCAGTGAGTGCCGATCGGTGGGACCGTCTTGCTGGCGGACTCACGGGTCGATCCGGTGCTGTACGACGACTAGGACATCGTGTCCACAAGGCGGGGCGGGTCCTAGAGGCCGATGACCTCGATGGTGCCTATCGGGCGATGATGAGTTCGGTCAATGACGCATCGCACCTGGTTTTGGGGGTCACTCATGGATTGGGGGGCGAAATGACTGCCCTGCCGATCGGAGGTCGCTGGTCGGGCTTCGAACGGGCGATGCTGCTCGACACAGGTGTCTACCTGTCCGACGATCTGCTGGTGAAGGTCGACCGGTCTTCCATGGCGGTGAGCCTTGAGGTTCGAGCACCATTCCTCGATCCGACCCTCTTTGGCTTTGCCTGGAGGCTCGGCCAGGAGGACCGGGTCCGAAATGGGCGTGGCAAGTGGGTACTCCGTCGGTTGTTGGACCGGTATGTGCCGTCCGAGCTCGTCGATCGACCGAAGATGGGCTTCGGGGTACCGGTGGACGAGTGGCTGAGAGGGCCTCTATGTGGTTGGGCAGACGATCTCCTCAGCCCGGCGGCTCTCGGCATGCAGGGCTATCTGGATCCCGTGGGAGTGGCCGACCTCTGGACCCGTCATCGCGAGGGGCGAGAGAACCTGATATTTCAGCTCTGGCCGCTATTGATGTTCCAGGCGTGGCTGGATGAGGGCTGGGTGTGACCACCGACGGGAAGATCCGAGTTCTCCGGGTCATTGCCCGGATGAATGTAGGTGGTCCCGCGTGGCAGTCGAGTGTCTTAACGAGGGGCCTCCCTGAGCATGGCATCGAGACCCGGCTTCTGGTCGGTCGGGTTGGTTCCCAGGAGGAGGACTTTCTCACGCTCAGGGAGCCTGACCTTCCGGCCACCGAAGTGCGGGGCCTCGGCCGGTCGGTTCGGTTCGGGGACGATATCCGTGCCTTCTTCGGGCTGATTCATGAGATTCGGCGATTCAGACCACATGTGGTGCACACCCATACGGCAAAGGCGGGCGTCCTTGGACGCCTGGCTGCCATCGTATGCAGGGTGCCGTTTCGAGTGCACACCTTCCACGGTCACGTGCTTCACGGTTATTTCCCGGTTCCAGTGGCTTGGATCATCCGTGTGACCGAGCGACTCTTGGCCAGATGGACATCGGTCCTGGTCTCCGTCGGCGACCGGGTTCAGGATGAGCTGATGGCTGCTGGCATTGGCCGGTCGCGACGGTGGGTTGCGATTGCCCCGGGTGTGGCTCCCCCCCGAGAGGTGAATCGGGAAGACGCCAGGCGCCGAATGGGGGTGGATGTCGATGTGCCGGTGCTTCTCTTCGTCGGCCGGGTCACGTCGGTCAAGCGGGTTGACCGCCTCCTGGAAGCCGTCCACCTCGTGGTGGATCGTCTACCCGATGTGACTCTGGTGGTGGCGGGCGCAGGCGATGCTCTTGAAGAGATTCGCCGGCAGGCGGGGGTGCTCGGCGAGTCCGTACGATTTCTTGGCTGGTGCCCTGATGTGGATCTGCTCTATGCAGGGTCGGACCTCGTGGTGATCGCTTCGGACAACGAGGGGATGCCGGTGACCCTGATCGAAGCTGCCATGGCCGGGGTGCCGGGCGTGACCACGGACGTCGGGAGTGCTTCTGAAGTGGTCGAAGATGGCGTGACTGGTCTCGTCGTTGCCCCCGACCATCGATGCCTGGCTGAGGCGGTCATTGACCTCTTGGAAGATCCTGAGCGTCGTCGAACGATGGGTCTGGCAGCTCACCGACGAGCTGTCGAACGGTTCGGCTCTGATCGGCTGGTGGCAGATCATGTCGATCTCTACCGTTCGCTGGCCGGTGATTCTTCGACCGGGCTAATTGCGGGGTCTTGGTAGGGTGCCCCCGGTGCGAGCGCTCATTACCGGCGGTGCGGGATTCATCGGTTCCCATTTGGCCGATCGCCTACGGTCTCAAGGGGACCAGGTGGTGCTTCTGGACAACCTTTCGACCGGTCGATTGTCGAACGTGGCCCATCTCGACGACGATCCGAACGTCGAGTTCGTGCTCGGATCGGTGCTCAACGCCGACCTAGTTGATCATGTCGTGTCCGGAGTTGACGTCGTCTTCCACCTCGCCGCTGCAGTTGGCGTCAACCTCATCGTGGAAAAGCCGCTCGAGTGCCTGATGACGAACATCCGGGGAACCGAGACGGTGATCGAAAAGGCCCACAAGTATTCGAAGCGGATCATGGTCACGTCCACGTCTGAGATCTATGGAAAGAACACTTCTAACAGTCTTGGTGAAGATGATGATCGGATCCTGGGTTCTCCACTGAAGAGCAGGTGGTCGTATTCGGAGGCCAAGGCCATCGATGAGATACTCGCCTACACCTACTGGAGGGAGAAGGGGCTAGAGACCGTCATCGTCCGCCTCTTCAACACGGTGGGGCCACGCCAGACCGGCAGTTACGGGATGGTTGTCCCGCGGTTCGTGACCCAGGCAATCAGGTCGGAACCCATCACGGTGTTCGGGGACGGATCGCAGACGCGCTGTTTTTGTTCGGTCTCCGATGTTGTCGGGGGCATCCTCGCCCTCACCGAATCGAATGAGGCATTGGGTCGGGTGTTTAATCTCGGCGGCAATGAGGAGATCTCAATCGCCGATCTCGCGCGACGAGTTGTCGAGCTAACTGGCTCATCGAGCACCGTCGAATTCATTCCCTACGATCAGGCCTACGAGGAGGGTTTCGAGGACATGGAACGCCGCGTTCCTGACACCACGCGGGCCCGTGACCTCGTGGGATTCGCGCCCACGGCTGCACTTGATGACATCATCGGGTCGGTGATCGAAGACCAGCAGCGCTGAGCAGGCGTCATGACGGGAAACTGGTGGGAATACCTCGCGGTGTTCACGGCCTCGGCTGTGACGAGCACCCTTCTGACACCGGTTGCCCTGATGGTGGCCACTCGGGCCGGGATTCTGGACAACCCCGGGGGACACAAGAGCCACGACTCACCAGTTCCGTACCTTGGAGGAGTGGCGATAGTGGTGGCGTTCGCCGGTGTCGTGGTCGGGGCGGCGGTCCTGAAGCCACCGATCACCGGTCTCGACGAACTGGTGACCGTACTTCTCCTCGGAATCGTGCTCGCGTTTGTCGGTCTGGCTGACGACCTGTGGAATCTCGCTCCGGTCGTACGGGTCGTCGTCGAGATCGTCTTTGCTCTCCAGTTGTGGAGGATGGAGACCGGGGTTCACCTGACCGGTAGCCCGGTGATCGACATCGCGTTAACGGTGATGTGGGTGGTGGGCATTACCAATGCCTTCAACCTGCTTGACAACATGGACGGGTTGGCCGCTGGTCAGGCAGCCATCTGTGCCTCCACCATGTTTGCCGTTGCTGTTGCGAACGGTCAGGTCCTGGTGGGGGCGTTGTCGGTAGCCCTGATTGGTTGTGCCGTCGGGTTCTTACGTCACAACTTTCATCCCGCCAAGATCTACATGGGTGACGGAGGTGCGCTGTTCCTCGGATTCATGGTTGCGTACCTGGGTCTGAAGCTCCAGTTCGAGAGATCGGTCTCGGAGTCCTTCCTTGTCCCGGTGGTGGCCTGTGCCATCCCCGTCTTGGACACTTCGCTCGTAACGTTCTCACGCTTGTCGACCGGCAGAAGCCCGTTCAGAGGAGGGCAAGACCACATAAGCCACAGACTGGTTCATGTCGGCCTACCGATTCCCGTGGCTGTGGGCCTCACCTACGTGTCAGCTGCCGCTCTCGGAGTGGTTTCGTTCGTGGTCAGCCGAGTGGATGCCGCTTCGGCATGGATCCTTTCCGGCCTCGTAGCAGGACTGCTGGTCCTCGCTGGGATATTGCTTTCCCTGATTCCGGTGTACCCGGAAAGTATGAGAAAGCACTATTTCTTCTCTGAGCGCTAGTCGCCGACCTGACAGTCATCGGCCATTAGTCCGAAGCGTGCTCCCAGGGGCGCGCCGACCGGAACCACGCGATTGTGTCTCGCAGGCCGTCGGTCAACGATGTGGGCTCGATCGCAGGGAAGAGTTTCAGGAGCAACCGACTATCGGCCTGTGAGTGAGGGACGTCTCCTGTCCTCAAGGGCAGGTGCTCTCGTGGGAGTTGCTTGCCGAGAACCTCCTCGATCAAGGCGATGACCTCGAGCAGGCTGCTACTAGTGCCATACGCGAGGTTGACAGGTTCATCGTGGACCACGGACTGGACGACCGCGTTCGTGAGCACCTGGACGACGGTGTCGACGTAGGTGAAGTCCCGGCTTTGGGTCCCGCTCCCGTGGATGGGGATCGGCTCGTTCTGGAACGCTGCCGCGAGGAATGAAGGAATTGCGGCCGCATAGGCGTGCAGCGGTGGTTGGAGGGGGCCAAAGATGTTGAAGAACCTGAATGCCAGGACCGGTAGGTCGTAACTGTGACCCCAGGCGAGGGTGTAAGCCTCAGCGGCCGTCTTGCTCGCCGCGTAGGGACTCACTGGCCTGGTTGCAAGGTTTTCACTCTTAGGAAGGGTCTTATTGGCTCCGTAGACCGATGACGACGAAGCGGTGATTACATGGATCCCGCCTGCAGATCGGGCGGCTTCCAGTACCCGGACCGTCCCTGTGGCGTTTGCTTCGTGAGCGGCGAACGGGTGGGCAACAGACCTCGGGACTGAGGATCTCGCCGCGAGGTGCACGATGGCGTCGGCACCATCCACCGCCTCGTCGAGGAGGTCTTGATCCAGGATCGACCCTTCGTGAATGGTCGTCTCCAGCCCATCAAGATTCCTACGGAACCCGAACGAGAAGTCATCGACCACCACTGTCTGGGTGATCTCTGGGACTGCTGCCATGTGATGGAGGAGGTTGGCGCCCACGAAGCCCGCGCCACCGGTAACTACGACACGCATCGTTCGACTTCCATCATGGAATTTAGACCTTTCTGCATGGTCGCTGGTCGGTGAAACCTACTGGATTGCAAGGGTGGCCCCGCTCAGGCGCTCGGGCCATGTGCAGGGGCGCATGCAGGGCAAAGTGCTACCGTCGGTGCGAGGCTACGGATCATCGAGTGAGGGGATCCCGACCGTCAGGAGGCCGGGGAGGTCTGGTGCAGATCTGGGACTGCGAAATGGTCGGGGTCTTCGTAGTCGAGCCCGAAGTGCACCGTGACGAACGCGGAGAATTCTGGCGGTCATTCTGTTCGGATCGACTGGCATCCGTCGGGATCCGGCTCGAGGTTCGTCAGAGCAATATTTCCGTCAATCCGGAGCGTCATACCCTGCGGGGACTTCACCGCCAACGAAGTCCGTCCCGAGAGGCCAAGGTGATCACCGTGGCTGCTGGTGCCATCCACCTTGTCGTGGCGGACCTCCGTGAGGGTTCGCCGACGCGATTCGGTAGCGAGGCATTCGAAATCGAGTCGGGTGACCGCCGGTCTGTGGTGGTACCAGCCGGCTGTGCCGCTGGGTTCTTGACGGCCGCTCCGGACACCGTTGTGCACTATCAGATGGGGGATCGGTACCGGCCCGAACTCTCTGAGGGCTTTCGATACGACGATCCTGTTCTGGGAATTCAGTGGCCGGCGGAGCCGGAGGTCATCTCCCTTCGTGACCGGGCCTTCCCAATGATCGAGATCGATTGAGTTCGCGGACGACCAGTCTGGCTCTAGGGCAGGCGGTGAGACGATCGTGCCCTATGCGATGTCCGCTCTAGGATCGCTCCTCATGGCGCGTTGGTTGCACTGGATGGGCAAGGGAGTCTGACTCCATGCGGGCTGCCACGACCGTAGACGTCCTGTACCTGACCGACCTGCGGTTCCCTGGTGGGTCGTCGACCAGCCTCGTGCACGAGGTCGAGTCAGCCGCCGCCGCTGGATACCGGTTGGCCGCCATCCAATGTCGGTCAACCAGCCTCAGGGCGGAGCGGGGGTTCCATCCTCAGGTTCGGTCGTTGATCGACGATGGTCGGCTTCTTCTGGTCCGTCCTGGAGAGCGGGTCCAGTGCGGATTGGCCGTAGTCAAGCATCCGACCGTCATGGCCCTGCCGATGGGAGGCCGGCTTCCGATAGATGCCGCGGTCGTCGTGGTGTTCGCTGGGCAGGTGCCGGTCGATCCCGATGGGACGGTCCACTACGACCCGGCGGTTGTCCATTCACATGTGGAGGAATCGCTTGGGGTTGCTCCGGTCTGGCAACCGGTCAGCCCGGTCGTTCGGAGGAGCTTGGCCGCTTCCGGCGTGCCGGTTGCGGGATCGGATTGGGTCGAGGTCATCGACGCCGAGCCATGGGAGGCGCCGAGGGAGGGTCCCGTCGGAACCGTTCCGGTCATCGGGCGGCACGGCCGACCGACAGTTCTCAAGTGGCCGGATGATCCAACTGATTTTGCGGCTGTCTACCCCCTCGACGGAAGCGCGACGGTGCGGGTACTTGGCGGGACAGATGGTCTGGACGCCGTCCTCGACTCGGTGCCCGATTCCTGGGAAGTTCACGCCTTCGGATCGATGGAGCCCTCCGAGTTTCTCGCTGGTGTCGATTTCTTCGTGTACTTCCACCACCGTGATCTCGTGGAAGCATTTGGTCGGACGATTATCGAGGCGTTGGCTGCCGGCTGTGTGGTGGTTCTTCCTCCGCACTTCGAGGAGGTGTTCGGTCCGGCGTGCGTCTACGCGGAGCCGAGCGAGGTGTCCGGGGTGGTCGACCACCTGCATGGTGACGCCGCTGCCTATCTCGCCCAGTCCCGTTGCGGACGGGAAGCCGTGAATGAGAGGTTCTCCCACGGGACCCACGTTCGACGAATCCGTGAGCTTGTTGGCGATGCCGGAGAGGCCACCGGCCGGGTCGCCCCAGGGGCGAACCTTCCAGCAGCGTTCCGTCGCCAACGGCCCACCGTCATCGTGTCTTGTGTCGGAAGTCCGCCGGAAGTGACGGCGCGGGTTCTGGTGACAGCCGTGACCCACCGAGATCTGTCGGCTGGTTTCGTCCCGTTGGTGGTGTCCGACCAGCCCGCACCGCTCATAGCGGCACATCTCGACGAGGATCTCGAACTCGATGGAAACGCACGCCTCTTTCGGGGCTCGACGAGTGGCGTCACCTATCTACCCGTTGATGGACCGGCTTCGCCGGGGCCTGAGCCCTGGCAGGACAGGCTCCTCAGCCAGATCCAATTGTTGGTGCGACGGTATGAGGTCACCTCGATTTCCGTGGGTGATCCGGCCAGCGAAGCGGCGTGGCTACCACTTGAGGTCTTGGCAGGGCCGGTTCCCGAGTGATCCGACGCCTGCTTCCCGTCGCATCTGGGATTGGTATCCTCAGAGGTTCTCAGTCGATGGGCCGACGATTTGTCGGTCACGCCCCGAACCTTGTTGCGGGATAGGAGACCATGTCAGATTCGCTCGTCGTCGTTGGCTTGGGCTATGTCGGACTGCCGTTGGCTCAGGAGGCCTGCCGGTCAGGCCTGAACGTTGTGGGACTCGATTCGTCTGAATCTGTCGTGGATGGTCTGAATGGTGGCCGATCCCATGTCGACGACCTGTCCGACGGCGATGTGGTCGAGATGCTGGCAGGAGGGTTCGTGGCCACGACCGATGCCGAGGTTGTCGCGTCGGCCGATGTGGTGGTGATTTGTGTGCCGACGCCGTTATCGGGTGACGGGACACCGGATCTCGATTCGGTGATCTCGGCGACCCGGGCAGTTGGTGACCATTTGACGCAGGAAACGCTCGTGGTGCTCGAGTCGACCACCTACCCGGGAACCACCGACGACACGGTCGGGCCGCTGTTGACGGATCGGAGCGGCCTCCAGGCGGGCGAGGACTTCGCTCTGGCCTACTCGCCAGAGAGGATCGATCCCGGGAACCCGTTGTTCGGACTTCGAAACACCCCCAAGGTGGTCGGCGGGCTGACGGAGTCGTGCGCAGATCGTGCGGTCGCCTTCTACGAAGAATTGGTCGATGAAGTGGTCCGAACCAAGGGACTCCGAGAAGCCGAACTCGCCAAGTTGCTTGAAAACACCTACCGGCATGTGAACATTGCGTTGATGAACGAGCTGGCGGTCTTCTGCCATGAACTTGGCGTCGACCTCTGGGCCTCGATCGATGCGGCGAAGACCAAGCCTTTCGGGTTTCAGGCCTTCTACCCGGGGCCTGGTGTCGGTGGTCACTGCATTCCGATCGATCCCAACTACCTCTCTTGGGTGGTTCGATCGCTCGGCTACCGCTTCCGGTTCGTAGAGTTGGCTCAGGAAGTTTCCGGACGGATGCCGGCCTACGTCGCCAAGAGGATCCAGGACGCGTTGAATTCTGACCGGCTGGCTGTCAACGGAGCCGGGGTTCTTCTTGTCGGAGTCACCTACAAGCCGGATGTAAGTGACCAGAGGGAGACGCCGGCTCGGCCGCTGGTGAAGTTGTTGTGGGAAATGGGCGCTGATGTCAGTTATCACGATCCCTATGTGGCCGAGTTCGAGGTCGACGGAAAGTCGGTTACATCCGCTCCAGATCTCGCCGTGGCCGTGGGTGGGGCCGACATAGTCGTCGTGCTCCAGCCTCACCGACAGGTTGTAGATTCGGGGGTGCTCGATTCGGCACGCCGGTTGCTCGACACCAGTGGACGGTTCGTCGGGCCGAACGTCGATCGACTCTGACGCTGTGCGGGTTGTCGTCGCAACGGTCGTCCATCGATCCGACGATGCGAGAATCTTCCACCGACAGGTTTCGGCTCTGCTCGATGCTGGTAATGAGGTGGTGCTGTTGGCGCCCGGCCCGTCGGCCGATTCGGCGTTGCAGACGGGGCTTCGACACCGGGTGGTCCAACGATCGACTGGGCGACGGAGACTCCGGGCGCTGTTCTCGATGGCACGAGTGCTCCTGATCGAGAGCCGACGGGCTGATCTCACCATCATCCACGATCCCGAACTTGTCCTTCTGGCGCCTTGGATCCGGTCTCCGCGGATCTGGGATGTTCATGAGGATCTGGTGGCCCAGGTGGAAGACAAGGACTGGGTGCCAGGTCGTCTTCAACCGCTCGCCCGGGGCTTTGCCCGGTTGCTGGAGTGGGTGGGTGCACGGTGTTTTGCCGTGGTGGTGGCAGAAGACGGATATCGGAACCGCTTTGAAGAGGCTCCGGTCGTGAGGAACCTTCCGGTTGTTCCGGCGACTGTCCGACCGACTGGGAGTGACCGGGTGGTGTATCTCGGTCGTGTCTCACATGGGCGGGGACTCGAAGTTCTTCTCGAGGTGGCGCGACTCATGGATGGGGAGTGCGCGGTTGAGGTGGTCGGGCCGCTGGACCCGGGAATTGAACAGGGCTTGTTCGATCGGACCCCCGGCGTTGTCTACCGGGGACCAAGACCAAATCCGGAGGCATTGGACATCATCGAAGGTTCTCGTGCGGGGCTCTGCCTACTTGATGACTTGCCCAACTATCGGCATTCGATGCCCACGAAGGTGTTGGAATACATGGCGCGTGGTCTCCCGGTCATCACGACGCCGAATCCGGAGGCAAGTCGGCTCGTCCTGGCGAATGGATGCGGTCTGGTGGTGCCATTTGGCGACCCGCCGGCAGTCGTCGATGCGATCAGGGAACTGGGCGATCCATTTGAACGGCGCCGCCTGGCGGAGAATGGTCGACGGGCCGTGTCTCGGTCACTTGACTGGAAAAGCGAGGCCGATCGTTTTGTCTCGTACTGCGAGGAGATTGCCGGCGGATGAGGAACAAAGATGGTCATCCCGGGTAGGACTGGGGTTGCGGCGCAGAGGCCGCGGTCGCCTCAGGGATCCCGCTGGCCCTGGGCCCACCGTGGTTCGGGTTCAAGTTTGAAACCACCGCCGTCGAGCGAGAGGTTCGGACTGTAGGCGGGGTCTTCATGGAGGAGGTCCTTCCATCGATCGTGCATGACCGCCAATTCGCGTCGGAGACGCTCGTTGTGTTCCAGGGCTTCATCGGGTCCTCTGCTGGCCGACTCCTGGTGGATGAGCCTTGAATGCGGTGTGAAGATGACGCGTAGGCCCCGTTCTCGGGCTTTGAGACAGAGATCGACGTCGTTGTAGGCCACCGGGAGGTTCAACTCATCCATTCCTCCCAAATCGTCCCAGGTGGAGCGCGAAATACCGAGACAGGCCCCGGTGACCGCGGCGACTTCGTGGGCGACGAGAAGTCGTTCCGCATAGCCCGGGTCACCGAATGGCCGGTGTTTGTGCCCATGGCCCATCAGACCGTCAAGACCCGGGTGGATCCCAGCGTGTTGAATGGTTTGGTCCTTGAAGAGGAGGAGCGCACCGACCACACCGACGTCTGGTCGGCAGAGGTGCGTAATTAACTCTTGGAGCCAATCTTCGTGGATGATCTCGACATCGTTGTTGAGCAGGCAGAGTATTTCGCCTGAAGATGCTTCGACGGCACGGTTGGCCATCGCCGCGAAGTTGAATGGCCCGGCGTATCGGATCACCTTGGTGTTGGCATTGCTCTCCGCAACATCGAGGAACCTTCTGGCCCGACGCTGTGTCGATTCGTGATCGACGAGGATCACCTCGATGTCGGAATAGTCGGTCTGATGCCAGAGCCCGGTCACGCACCGTTGGAGCATTCGGCCGCGGTTCCGCGTGGGAATCAGGATCGACACCCTTGGAGGAGGTGCCGGCAATGGCCACTTGATTCGAAGCGATTGGCGTCCGGGGGTGGGGAGGTCGACCATTCCACGACCTTCAGGGAGGAGTCGATTCTGGAGTTCGACTTGATCCGAGATCGTTGCCTCAGACACGGATTCTGAGGCAGTGATGCTGCAGTAGGGGAACGACAGCCGATGAGTCCGTTCCGCTGAAACGGAGAGGGCAATGCCGGCGGCCAGCGATCGAACGCTTTCATTGGGAACTAGGAGACGGTTCAGGAGGGATCTTGACACTGTGAGAACATGGTTAATCAGGCCCTGGCCGAGGATCAGATCAGGGTTCCACGAAGGCTTGAAGACCGGTTCGAAGTGGAGGCCGTCCTGGGCGACGTGGTCGTGGTCGGTGAAAATGACTTCGAGGTCCGGGTCGTCGGTCGCTGCGCCGAAGATCGCATCGAGCGCATCCGAATGGAGTCGATCCACCTGGGCTACGAACACGACCAGGTTGGCAGCTGCATCTTCGAGCACTCTCCAAGGAATCGACTCGTGGTCTTCTTGACATGAAGGAATCTCGATTGGGTGCACGCGATCGGAAGCGAACTCGTGTGCACCAGATCCAGGGTTGGCCGGTTCGCCGTGGTAGAGGAGGAGTTCCCAGTCTCGGAATCGTTGGTGTTCCAGAGAGGCGATGAGGCCCCGGAGCAGATCGGGGTCGTGGTCCGCTGCTGGAAGGACGATCGACAGAAGCGGGACGGGACGAGCGGAAACGAACGAAGGCGAGGAATCGGTGGTGTCCCGAGGTTCGGCGAATCGGGCGTACCAGTCTTCGTAGTCCAACTCGTATGAGGCGGGGGTCAACCGAGACAGGATTGCCGCAGTGCGGCGTGTCAACTGGACCACATTGCCGGTCCTCAACAGCCGCCATACGGTTCGAAGCTTGCGATGGAGGGGGCCGATCTTCAGCACGTCGTGCTCCGATGGGGGGCGGACTTTGTGCGAGGGTGGATGGGTTCTGATTGTATGAGACGCTTCACCCTGCTTGATGGTTGAGGCGGTTGTGGGCGACATCGTGAAGGGTGTTCGACTGGATGGTCGAGAATTGAACGTGTCGGAGCCATATGAAGATTCTGATTTCCTGGAGCTTCTGGGGGTCCTGTGGGGGCATCTCTCAGCGCGCCGACGATGGCAGTTCGCCCTGGTGGTGGTGTCCTCGATTTTCAGTACCGGCCTGGAGATGGCGAGTCTGGGTGCCGTAATTCCATTTATCTCCGTATTGGTGGATCCGGCGGCAGCGCTTGAGATCGGCGTCGTCTCACGGCTCGCAGAGTTGGCGTCGGTCGAAGACAACGAGCGTCTGTTAGTCCTTTTGCTGGCACTGGTGTTCGGCGGGCTGGCTGTTGTCGCGGCGGCGGTCCGCCTACTGGTTCTCTGGCTGGGTATCAGGTTCGTGATGGCTACGTGTCTGGATCTGGACGGTGAGGTCTATGAGCGGACGCTGGGTCAGCCGTATGAGGTTCACCTCTCGAGAAACAGCAGCGAGGTCATCAGCGGCATTGTCGACAAGGTCCAGGTGCTGGGATCGGCGGTACTTCAGCCCATTCAGACGCTGATAAGTGCTTCCGTGCTGATTCTGGGGATGGTCACTGCTCTGGTGCTCGTGGACCCGCTCGTTGCAATGGCCAGTTTTGCGGTGTTGGGCAGCGGATACGGCCTCGTCATTGTGGGGTCACGTCGACGACTTATCGGGTATGGGGTGACCGCTGCCAAGAATCAGACTGCGATCCATCAGAATCTCCGGGAGGGTTTGGGCGGCATTAGAGACGTTCTGCTGGACGGAACACGTGGGTTTTTCGTCGGGTCCTACCGGTCAGAGGATCGCCTGATGCGACACGCTGAAGCCCGGATTCACTTTCTTCAGCTGAGCCCGAGGTTTGTGATGGAGGCGTTCGGCATGCTCGTCCTCGCTGGGATCGCATTGGTGATCACGCAACGAGATGGTGGGGTAGCCGGGGCCCTGCCGGTCCTCGGAGCAATGGGGCTGGGTGGACAGCGGATGCTGCCGGCGCTTCAGCAGGTGTATGGGTCATGGGCCGTTTCCATGGGCAACAAAGCGAGGCTGGTCGAGGCTCTACGTCTTCTCGACCAACAGATCGAGGAAGTGGACCTGGGCCCGGCGCCTGTTCCACGAGGTTGTGAACGCGAGATCCGCTTCAAGAATGTTCGATTCCGATACGACGAGCAGGCTCCGTGGGTTGTAGATGGACTGAATTTCGTGATTCGAGCTGGGGCGCGCGTCGGGATCGTAGGTGGCACGGGTAGCGGAAAGACGACTGTCCTCGACCTCTTAATGGGACTACTCACTCCCCAGGAGGGTGAGATCACGGTTGACGGTGAACAGTTGGTGGGTCAAAGGTCTCGTGAGTGGCAGCGGGCGATCACGCATGTGCCCCAGGACGTTTTCCTGGCTGATGCCAGCGTTACCGACAACATCGCATTTGGACGGGGTCGTGACAATATTGATCTAGACCTGATTCGTCGGGCGGCGGTCCAGGCTCAGATCGCGGAGTTCATCGAGGACAAGACGGAAGGATACGAGGCGAGGGTCGGCGAGCAGGGGTCCTGGTTGTCAGGGGGGCAACGCCAGAGGCTCGGAATTGCGCGGGCGTTTTATAGGGACTCTTCGGTGCTGATTCTTGACGAGGCGACGAGCGCGCTGGATGCTGTCACCGAAAGGGAGGTGATTGCGGCGACGGAGTCATGGAACAGGAACGCAACAACGGTGATCGTCGCCCACCGGATTTCGACCATCAGATATTGCGACCTGATCATCGAGATCACCGATGGTCGGATTTCGGCAATGGGGAGCTTCGACGAGGTTGCCTCCCAGAGTACTGCCTTTCGGTTCGCCGCTGAACAAGGTTGATGGGCAATCCTGGTGAACGAGGCGATCAACTGGCCCCATCGCTGCGTGGCCGGTTGTATCTCTAGGGAACTCAAGGAGTTGAGGTCCGAGGCGCGGTGTTCCTCGGAGGGGTGACCGGTTCCGTTCCGTCGAGATGCCTACCGGTCAAGGGCGTCCCTTCTGTTGGATTCCGCTGAGCGGGGCCCCACTAGCCTTTACCACCATGCGGCGCCTTCGTTTCGTGGTGATTGGTGGTGGACCCGGGGGCAATTCGGCAGCCACCTATGCGGCCCGTCACGGTGCCGAGGTCACGATCATTGAGCGTGACGTGATCGGGGGCGCCGCCCACCTCTGGGACTGCATCCCGTCCAAAGCCATGATCGCCACCGGTGGCGCGATGTCGTTTTTGGCCCGGGCTGGTGGCATGGGTCTGGGCGACGTCAGTCCCCGGATCGACATCGACAATCTGGCCACCCGTCTGGCCCGGATCGAGGAACGGATCCATCGCTCCACTACGTCGCTTCTGGAGAGCCAGAACATCCGCATCATTGACGGCACCGGCTCGATCAAGGGTCCCCACCAGGTGGTGGCCGAGACGACCGACGGCCTGGAGGAGATTGAGGCCGACGTGGTGGTTCTGTCCACCGGGAGCCGGCCGAGGATCCCGGATTTTGTCGATGTCGACGGTGAGCGGATCCTGACCACCCGTGATGCCTACCCGCCGACCGAGTTCCCCGAGCACGTGATCGTGATCGGTTCGGGAGTCACCGGGGTGGAGTTCGTCCACATGTTTAAGTCCTACGGCTGTGAGGTCACGCTGCTGGTCAGCCGCCAGCAGGTTCTCCCCCAGAAGGATCCCGAGGTGGCTGCCGCGCTGGAGGCCGATTTCCTGCGTCGGGGCGTCCGGCTGTACAAGGGGGCACGTGCCCTGTCGGCTGTTCGTAACGGTGACCGGGTCACCGTCCACTGCGACGACGGTCGGGTGGCCGAGGGCAGCCACGTGATCCTGGCTGTGGGGTCGATCCCCAACAGCGACGGCCTGGGCCTGGACGCAGTGGGCATTGAGACCGACGGTGGCTACATCCCCATCGACCAGTACTGCCGCACCAAGGTCCCCCACATCTACGCGGCGGGCGACGTGTCGGGCAAGCTCCCGTTGTCGTCGGTGGCCCAGATGCAGGGGCGCAAGATCGCCGAGCACGCCATGGGCCTGTCTGAGGACCGGCCACACCGTAAGCTGGACTACGACAAGGCGGCCTCGGCGGTGTTCACCGAACCAGAGATCGCCGACGTGGGCCTGGCTGAGGCTGACGCGTTCGCTGAGGGTCGCAAGATCCGGGTCACCAAGGTGCCGTTCTCGGCGTCGGCTAAGGCGGTCATCAACGATGATCCGCGGGGCTTCATCAAGATCGTGTCTGACCCCGCCACAGGTGTGGTCCTAGGTGGTTCGATCGTGGGTCGCCACGCCGCCGAATTGATCGCCATCGTGGCCCTCGCGGTGACCGCGGGCCTGACCGTGCACGACATCCAGGAGAGCCTGTTCGTGCACCCAACGTTGGCTGAGGCGCTGGCCGAAGCCGCTGAGTAGTCACCGGCCGGACCGGACTGTGGACTCCTTCGAGGGGTCCTACTCGATCACTACCACCACGTCGCCGGAACCAACCGAGTCGCCGGGCCCGACCAGGACCTCGGTAACTGCGCCAGCCTTGTTGGCCGTTACGTCGTTCGTCATCTTCATGGCTTCCAGCACACAGACCGGATCGCCGGCGTCCACGGAGTCACCCACAGCGACCAGCACCTTGACGATGGTGCCTTGCATGGGGACTGCCACTCGACCGCTTCCCAAGGCGCTGGTACCGCCTCCGGGCCGCTTGGCCCGGAGGCGGGCGGCAGGCCCCGTTGACGGTGCGGCTTCCGGTATCCACATGCTCACCGCGAAGCGGCGTCCGTCGACCTCAACCGAGATGTCCTGGCGAACAGTCGGCAGGTCGTTACCGCTGTCGGACCAGTCGGCGGGGGCCGAGACGTCGGACAGATCGAGTGTCTCCTCGACCCATTTGGTGGAGTGGGTGACCGCGGAGAAGTCAGGGTGCTTCAGGATGGCGATGTCGGCCGGGATGGTGGTGGCCACGCCTCGGATCTCGAAGTCGGCAAGGGCCCGCAGGGTACGACGGATGGCCACGTCCCGGTTGCGACCCCAGACCACGAGCTTGCCGACCAGGTTGTCGTAGTACTGGCTGACCTCGTCGCCTGCCTCGTAACCACTGTCAAACCGTATGCCGAAGCCGTCGGGCACTCGGAGCGCATCGATCCGGCCTGGACTGGGCAGGAACGCGCCGCCGGCCGGGTCTTCGGCGTTGATCCGAACCTCGATGGCGTGACCGGTGATGGTGACCTCGTCCTGGTTGAAGTCCAATGGTTCGCCCGCGGCGATCCGGAGCTGTTGTTCGACGAGATCCAACCCGGTCACCAACTCGGTCACCGGGTGCTCGACCTGGAGGCGAGTGTTCATCTCAAGGTAGTGGAAGGTCCCGTCCTCGTAGAGAAACTCGACCGTGCCGGCGTTGGTGTAGCCGCAGCCCAGAGCCACAGCGACGGCCGCCTCGCCCATGGCTGTCCGTACGCCGTCGGGAAGGGCGGGAGCTGGGGCCTCCTCAATGAGCTTCTGGTGTCGACGCTGGGCCGAACAGTCGCGCTCGCTGAGGTAGACGGCGTTGCCATGGGCATCAGCGAGAATCTGGATCTCGATGTGGCGTGGTGCGGCCAGGTACCGCTCCATGTAGATCTCGTCACGGGCGAAGTAGGCCATAGCTTCGCGTTGGGCCGACTCGATGGCGTCCTCGATGGTCGACTCGTCTGACACCACCTTCATGCCTCGTCCGCCGCCTCCATAGGCCGCCTTGATGGCGATCGGGTAGCCATGTTCGGCACCGAAGGCACGGACCTGTTCGGGGTCGGTGATGAACTCGGTGGTACCAGGTACTCCTAGGACGCCGACCCTCTCAGCCGCCAGTCGAGCACTGATCTTGTCGCCCATGACCTCGATGGCTGCCGGGGGTGGTCCGATGAAGGTGATCCCACGTTCGGTCACGGCCCGGGCGAAGTCGGCGTTCTCCGAGAAGAAGCCGTAGCCGGGGTGCACCGCGTCGGCGCCGCTCTGCTCGATGGCCGAGAGGATGGCCTCGGTGTCGAGGTAGCTCTCGGCAGCTGTCTGGCCTCCCAGTGCGTAGGCCTCGTCGGCTAGTCGTGTGTGGAGGGCGTCGCGGTCGAGATCGGAATAGACGGCGACCGTGGCCACGCCCATCTCGCGGCATGCCCGGATAACCCGGACAGCGATCTCACCACGGTTAGCGATCAGGACCTTGGTGAACACGTCCCTATCATCGTCCGAATGAGTGGTCTCGTGCACCCCCGAGCGGATGATCATCCGTCACAGGGCGTTCCGACGGATTCCGGAACGCTTTTTTCCTTTCGGATCGAGACGGTGCACGAGACGGGATCCACCAACGCGGATCTGGTGATACGGGCTGCGGCGGGTGAACCCGGTGGTCTGGTGCTACGTACCGACCACCAGACGGACGGTCGTGGTCGACTGGACCGTCGCTGGGATGCGCCACCGGGAACCAACCTGCTGTTCTCGGTCCTGGTCCGCCCAGGCTGGCCTGTCGAGCGCCTTCCTCTGGTCACGTCGTGCCTCGCTGTCGCGCTGGTCGACACACTGGCGCCCCTCTTGGAGGCAGCGACGGCCGAGGTGACGGCCGTGGTCAAGTGGCCGAACGACGTCCTGCTGGTTGATCGAGCCTCTGGGGAATGGGTGGGCAAGGTGGCGGGCGTTCTCGCCGAGTTGGTTGCTGAGCCGCTGGTCGGCTCCGTAGCACCGGCGGTGGTGGTCGGTATGGGAGTGGACGTGGCATGGCCGGGACCCGGTGACGACGCTCCACCGGGCGCGGTGTCGCTGGCTGGAGTAGGGGTGGTGGTTGAACCGGCGAGCCTGCTGGACAGGGTTCTCGAGGTGTTCGGAGACCGGCTAGAAGTTCTCGGCGGTCCTGAGGGGCCGTCGACTCTCCGCGCTGACCACTTGGAACGGTCGGCAACGGTTGGCCGGCTGGTGCGTGCCGAGCATGTGGGGGGAGACCTCGTGGGGACGGCGATCGATGTCGGCATCGACGGTGCCCTGGTCGTGGCGACCGACGATGGGTCGACCGTGGAGGTGCTGACCGGTGACGTGGTCCATCTCTGGATGGATTGAATGGTGTCGACCGGTGAAGGCCGGTACTAGGAGATCAGCAGGTAGGAATTAGCAGATGAGAACAGGCCCCTATCAGGGGTCGATGTCTTGGGCTTCGAGTTCGTCGAAGGCAGTCGCCACCCGGCTGGTTACCGGTCCCGGGACTGGGTTGTCTGACACTGGGCCGAACGTGGTCTCCAACTCGCCGGTGACGTCAGAGATGGCACTTACGTTGCGGGTCGCTGAGGTGAGGAACGCCTCCCGGGCCGTCAATAATTCTCCGGGATCGATATCCCGGACCTCCACGCCGGCGACCGCGGACCCGAATAGGTCCCGGTCGGCGAGTTCCAGAACCAGCTCACGGGTGATTCCGGCCAGGCAGCCCGAGGACAAAGGTGGAGTGACCAACTGGTCGTCGATCACGAGGAAGACGTTGGTCCCGGTGCCCTCGCAGAGCATCCCTGCGGTGTTGCGAAACAGCGCCTCGGTGCAGCCGGCCTGCTTGGCGGTGGCCAGAGCCACCACGTTTTCAGCGTAGGAGGTCGTCTTCAGACCGGTCAGGGCGCCGTGTTCGTTCCGCATCCAGTGCACCAGGTGGACCCGTTCGGCGTTCGGCCATACGTTGCCGCCTGAGGTAGAGACGATCAGTGTGCCAGGTCCGTCGCCCCGGCCGGATCCGAGGGGTCCTGCACCGCTCGACCAGGTGATCCTGAGCAGCTCGGCGGTCGGCTCGGCGGCGAGTACGACATCGACGGCTGACCGAATCCGGCCCTCACCCGGTTCGTCGAGACCGAGGCCCCGGGCGGACCGGCTGAGGCGACGGAGGTGGCGACTCAGGGCGAACGGCACGCCGTTAATGACCTTGGTGGTCTCAAACACGCCGTCACCCACAATGATGGCGTGGTCGTTGGCACGCAGGGCGCCCTCGTCGGGAGCCATCAGGTTCCCGTCGACCCAGCTGACACCGACGAGATGAGGGGCGGTTGAATCGGCCATCGGCGCAGGCTAGGCCGGTAGCGGCTCTTGATGAAGTCGTGTCGGACCGACAGGGCGCCCGGCCGGGCGGGAGGCCCACTGGTAGCCTGAGCGATGTGTCGGATGGACCTGCCGACGGACCTACCGATGGACCTGCCGATGGATCTGCCGACGGGTCCGATTCCGTCGAGTCGCCGTCCCCTCATGCGGTGGGTGCTCCTCCGTCGGCCGTCGTTGTTTATCGGAGGACGTGGCCTCAGCGGTTGCTAATTGGCGCCAACGTCCTACTGGCTCTCGGGCTGTTTTTCGGGGCGTCCCGCCTGGACTCCTTCGAGGAGGCGGTAGGCAGCATCATCCGCATCGACGTGCCCGCTGGGGTGCTCGCCGATCTCCATGTTCCCATCGGTGCCGACGGAACCGACCATGACGGAGGGTCGGCTCATGATTCGAAATCCGATGCATCCGATGACGACGGTCCGGCGCCGCCTCGCAACATCCTCCTGATCGGCACCGACAGCGCGGTCGGCCTCGACGAGGACGATCCCGCTGGTCGACGGGACCGCACGCCGGGCGTCGCGTTGGCTGATGCCATCATGCTCCTGCGTCTCGATCCTCACCTGAGCACAGCGTCGCTGGTCTCGCTTCCTCGGGACCTCTACGTGATGATCTACCGGCAGGGCGTGCCGGTTCGTGAGGAGAAGTTGGCCTCGGCGCTGCTGGTGGGTGGCATGGAACTTGGTGCGCCGACCCTCGTCGAGACGGTGACGAGGAACTTCGGTGTGCCCATCCACGACTTCGTGGTCATCGACTTCTTCGGGTTCGAGGCCGTGGTCGATGAAATCGGTGGGGTTCCGTTGTGGTTTCCCCATCCAGCACGGGACGTAGGGTCGGGCCTCTATGTAGCTGAGGCGGGGTGTGTCGAGCTCGATGGGCGGGCGTCACTGGCCTTCGTGCGGAGCCGCAAGCTGGAGCTCTTCGTGGATGGTCGGTGGCAACGCGTCGGGGTGTGGAACGACCTAGAACGTAACCGACGTCAGCAGGACTTCCTGACCCTGGCGCTTGAACGGGTGGTCGACACCGATGCCCGGTCGATCATCGTCCGTGATGACCTCATCGAGGCGGCGGCCCATTCGGTGGTGCTCGACGACCGTCTCACACTACGGACCCTACTCAGCCTAGGCAACGCGTTCGCCGGCTTCGACCCGACGGACCTCGGTCGGCACGTGCTCCCTGTGTACGACGACATGGTGGGTTCGGCTTCGGTGCTCCGGCTGCGTTCCGATGCCCGGCGGGTGTTCGACGTTTTCCGGGGCATCACCCTGCGTCCCGAGGACGTGCCCGTGGTGGTGGTCGACGGGCGTGGCCCGGTCGACGAATCGGTACCGGCCCATGCCCAGTTGGTGCTCAAGGGCTTCTTGGTCGAGGCCGGGCCGGGGGCCATGGTGGAGGCGACCACCGTCCGAGCCCACCGGGATCAGTTCGCAGCGGCCGTCCTGGTGGCGCAGATGGTCACTCCCACCCCTCGCTTCGTCTTCATGGACGACCAGGGGCTCGGCGGTCGGGTGGAGTTGACCCTGGGCGAGGACTTCGCCTCATTCCTACTGGTGCCTCGGTCGCTCCGCGAGGTGGATGCTCTGGCTCGAGCCGCCCTCTCGGCCGGGGACGTCAACGGAGTGGAGAACTCGGCTGTCACGCTCGATGCCGGTGGAGCCGCTCCGATGGTCAGCCCGGCCGCCGGAGGGATCGTCGATGGGATGGCTGGCTGGTCAGCCGAGGCCCTGCCGGTCCGGTCCGGGATCTGGATGCCGACTGAGGTCCTGGTCACCGTCGACGGCCGCCGACCTGACGGTTCGTCGTGCTCCTGACGGTGCCGCCGACGTGCCGGCTGCACTGGGGCCGAGTGGGGTCGTGACGGTCTTGCGAGTGGCGTTCTTGCTGGAGCAGGCGTGGCATCGGGTTCCCGGAGGAACCGCGGTGGCCGCGGTCGAGTCGGCTCGGGCGCTTGCCGGGCGCGACGACGTCGAGATCGTCGGTTTAACGGCCCGGCACCGCTCCGGCAATCTGCCAGCGCTGCTCACCCGGGCTGGTGCCTGCGGCGAAGTTGATGGTGACGGCGGATTGGTAGCGCCGTTGGTGGCCTCGAGTCTCCCCCGCTCGCTCTTGTACGAGGGGTGGCATCGGGTTGGTCGACCACGGGTCGACCGGTTGGTCGGACGTACCGGAAGGGCGCCGGACGTCGTCCACGCTTCGGGCGGTGCGGTGCCGGCCACTCGTGCACCCCTGGTGGCCACCGTCCACGACCTCGCCTGGCGCCGCCATCCGGAGGCGGCGACGAACCGGGGACGTCGCCTGTTCGAGGGTTGGCTGGCCGACGCTCGGCGGGCCGAACGGGTGGTTTGCCCGTCGGAGGCCACTCGTGACGAGCTTCTGGGTGCCGGCTTCGATGGGGATCGGATCCGGATCGTTCCGCTCGGCGTTTCCCCAACCGCTGTCGAGCCTGGTCTGTCAGAGCGGCTCCGGACCCGCCACGGGCTCGATAGCCCGTTCGTCCTCTGGGTCGGCACCCTCGAACCGCGCAAGAACCTGGACCGTCTGGTGGCCGCCATGTCGGCATCGGCGTCGCTGGCCGATGTACCGCTCGTGCTGGTCGGGCCTGGGGGGTGGCGCACCGACGTGGCGCGGATCGTGGGGCCACTAGGGGACCGGGTGGTGGTCGTCGGTTCGGTGTCCGAGGCCGAGAAGCGGGCCTGGTTCGAGGCGGCCGACGTCTTCTGCCTACCCAGCCTGCACGAGGGTTTCGGCCTACCGGTGCTGGAGGCCATGGCGCATGGCACGCCGGTGGTGACCTCGTCGGGCACGGCCACCGAGGAGGTGGTCGGAAACGGCGGACTGACCGTGGATCCGACCGATGGTGGGGCGATCGCCGAGGCGTTGGCGACCGTCCTGGGCGATTCTTCGCTGGCTGGGCGACTAGGCGAGGCCGGCCGGGTCAGGGCCGCGGACCACCCGTGGTCGCGTACCGCTGATGGTCTGGTGGCCACCTACCGGGAGGCGATCGGATGAGGGTCAGCTGTTCTGGTCCGGCCCGGATCGCCGTCGACCTGTTGTGGCTCGCGCCCGGTGACGTGGGGGGGAGTGAGGAGTACGCGGTCCGAACCCTCCTGGCCTTCGCTCGACACGGTCCTGATGATCTTCGGCCGGTGGTTCACCTGACGAGGGCGGCGGCCGAGGCTCATTCGGAACTGGGGTCCTCGTTGGACCTCGAGGTCTGCGAGGTGGACGGTCGACGTCGGGCCCGCCGTCTGCTGGCCGAATCGACCTGGTTGGCGTCGCGGACCCGACGGCTGGATGCAGTCCATCACCTGGGCGGGCGGATACCGGCACGTACGGGCGCACCGGTGGCCGTCACCGTCCACGATCTCCAGCTCCTCGACTATCCGGAGCACTTCTCGATGGTCAAACGGCTCTACCTGGGGCGGGCGTTGCCCCGGTCGATCCTGCGTGCCGATCTGGTGGTCACCGTGTCGGATGCCGTGGCCCGACAGATCGTCCAGCGGTTCGCCGTCCCGCCCGAACGGGTAGTGGTCGTCTCGTCGGGTGTGAGCACCGCCAGTGGCTCGTCCACGCCGGAAGATCCGCCGACCATTCTCTTTCCGGCGGTCACCCATCCGCACAAGCGACACGTACTGCTCATCGAGGCGTTTCAGATACTTGCCGCACGGCATCCCTCGGCCCGACTGCTCCTCACAGGGGGTGCCGGCCGGGCCGAGGCTGACGTCCGACGGGCCATCGACGCCGGTCCGTACGCCGACCGGATCGACCGGGTCGGTCGGATCCCGGCGGACGCGTTGGCCAAACGACTCTCGGCCGCGACGGTGGTGGCCTTCCCATCGTCCTACGAGGGCTTCGGCATTCCGGTCGTGGAGGCCATGGCGGCGGGCGTGCCGGTCCTGGTGGCCGACGGAACACCGGCCGCTGATCTGGCCGGTCCGGCATCGGTGTTGCCGGCGGTGGCGGGACCCGGCCAGTGGGCGGACCGTCTGGAACGATTACTGGTCGACGACGATCACCGCCGGTCACTAATCGCCGAGGGTTTTGCCGGGGCGAAGCCCCATAACTGGGAGGCATCGGCGCTTGCCCTGGAGCGGGCTTGGCGCCTCTTGCTTTCGGCTAATCCATGGACAACGCGGCAGGGATCAGGGGTCCGATGATGCGCCTGCTGATCCTGACCCCGCACCTACGACCTGATTCGGCTCCAACAGGCGAGGTGGTTTCGGCGATCGTCGACGGCCTGACCGGAGCGGGCCACGAGGTGCACGTCGTGACGTCGCTGCCCTGGTACCGGAACCACCGGATCGAGGACGGGTGGCGGGGGCGTCTAGTCCGTCGGGGACACTACGGATCTGCAACGGTCACCCGGCTCCACCCGTTTCCGGGGGACAAGGGAAACCTGGTCGCCCGGGCACTGGGGTTCATCGGGCTGACCGGGCTGGCTACGGTTGCGGGGCTGGTTGTCCGGGGACCATTCGACGGCGTGGTCGCCGTATCGCCGCCGTTGAGCTTCGGTGTCGCCGGGTGGCTGATGGCCCGGCGTCACCGCTGCCCGATGGTGTTCAACGTGCAGGATGTCTTCCCCGACGTGGCCGTCGAGGTTGGGGCCATCGAATCGCCGCGGGCTATCGGTTTCTTCCGGTGGATGGAGCGGGCCATCTACCGCCGGGCCGATGCTGTCACTGTCCTGTCCGATGACCTGGCGACCAACGTGGCGGCCAAGCTCGGTTCGGGGGCCGGGTCAGCGGTGGGGGCAGCGGTGAGGCCAGTGGTGAGGGTGGTGCCCAACTTCGTGGACGTCGCTGCGATCCGGCCGGCTGACCACCTAACTGACTATCGACAGGAGCACGGGTTGGGTGATCGGACGGTGGTGATGTATGCCGGGAACCTCGGCCACTCTCAGTCACTCGACCTGATGGTGGCGGCCGCCGACCACCATCGGGATCGTCCCGAGATCGTCTACGTGGTTAACGGGGGAGGGGTCCGAGCCGACGACTTGTGGGTGGCGGCCGAGACACGGGGGAACCTGGTGGTCGTTGACTACCAGCCGCGAGAGCGGGTGTCAGAAGTTCTGGCCAGCGCCGACATCCACCTCGTACCACTGCGAACCGGGCTGGGAGCCTCCAGCGTTCCGTCCAAGATCTATTCGGTTCTGGCCGCCGGGCGTCCGGTGATCGCCTCGGTCGACGAAGGTTCTGAGGTGGCCCGAGTTGTCGTCGAGGCGGAGGCCGGTCTGGCCGTTCCGCCCGATGATGCCACAGCGCTCATCGCTGCGGTGGAGGAACTCATCGCTGACCCGGACCGTCGGGCCCGGATGGGTGAGGCTGGTCGTCGTTGGGCCGAGGCCTGGCGGTCACCGGATCAGATCGCCGCCATCTATGTGGATCTGATGGTCGAACTAGGGGTCTGATCCGGCCCGAGGTTTTGGCTCCGATGATCCGGGGCCGATGATCCTAGGAGGGCCGCCGGTAGCCTCGGCGCCCATGGCACGTGGTGATTCAGCGAGCAAGGTCGCGCGCGCCGCTCGGGCAGGAGCCTCCGGCGGCACTGGTGAGCGACGGAAGATGGGGTTCTCGGCCTTGGTGGCCTTGGTGGTTGTTCTTGGCGCCTTCCTGGTCTTCTGGGCCAGGACCGATCGGGAGGCCACGTCGGCGCCACGAGTCGGTGACCACTGGCACTCCGTCTACGACGTCTACGTCTGCGATACCTTCCGATCCAAGATTGTGTTGGAGACTGATCCCAATGGCGTCCACACCCACGGTGACGGCCTGATCCACATCCACCCGTTCAACAAGCTGGCCTCGGGTCGCGATGCCACGTTGGGTGAGTTCTTCTCGGCCTTCGGTGGTTCGATCGACGACCAGTCGTTCGTGCTGGATACCGGCGAAACGGTGGTCGAGGGCTTCGAGTGCGACGGTGAGTCGGCGGTGCTAAAGGTGGCCCGCTTTGACGCCGACGACCTGAGCCGTGCCCCGGAGGTCCTGACCGAGGACCTGGCCGGCGTCCGGTTCCTCAAGAACCGTGAGGCGTTTACCGTCGCCATGGTGCCTGAGTCAGTCGACCCCCCGGCACCGCGGACCGAACGCCTGTCTTTCCTGGACACCGTGGATCCGGAACGTCTGCAGTCGGATTCGCCGACGCTGGTCACCACGACCACCGCCGGGGACTAGCTGGTCCGGCCGTGCAGGCCGTCGTCCTCGTCGGGGGACTGGGTACCCGACTTCGTCCGCTCACCGTGGACACGCCCAAGCAGATGCTCCCGGTCGTGGACCGGCCCATGATCGAACACGTGGTGGCCCATCTGGCTGGCCACGGGGTGACCCGGGTGGTGCTGTCACTGGGCTTCCGCCCTGAGGCCTTCACCGATGGTTACCCGGACGGCAACTGTGTCGGGATGCCGCTGCACTACGCCGTCGAACCCGAGCCAATGGATACGGCGGGAGCGGTGCGGTTCGCAGCAGTCGCCGCCGGAGTCGACGAGACCTTCTTGGTTCTGAACGGTGACGTCCTGACCGACCTCAACGTCTCGGCCATGGTCGCCGGCCACCGGGCGTCGGGATCGCTGGGGACCATTGCGTTGATCGAGGTCGATGACCCCTCGCGTTATGGGGTGGTCACGGTCGCGCCCGACGACAGTTCCGGCGACCTCGGGGATATGACCCAGGGCCGGGTGTCGGGCTTTGTCGAGAAGCCACCCCGTGGCGAGGCGCCCTCACGCTGGATAAATGCTGGCACCTACGTCTTTGAACCGACGGTCCTCGACCGCATCGAAGTCGACCGTAGGGTGTCCATCGAACGGGAGGTCTTCCCTGCACTCGCCGCCGAGGGGAGCCTCCGGGCGGTCTGTTCGGAGGCTTACTGGCTGGACGTGGGCACACCTGAGGCCTACCTCCGGGCGCAGGCCGACCTCATCGACGGCACACGGGCCCGAATGGATCCGGTGGCCGCTACGGCCGGGGTGGCCACCACTGCTGTGGTGGAGCGGGCTGTGGTCATGTCCGGAGCCTCCGTGGGATCCGGAGCGACCGTGTGTGATGCTGTTCTCATGGAGGGGGCGGTGGTCGAAGCTGGTGCGGTGGTTCGCGATTCGGTGCTGGGGCCCGGAGCCCGGGTGGAAGAACGGGCGGTGGTGACCGGGTGGACTCTCGTCGGCCGTGGTCAGGTGGTCGGTGCCGACACCGTCGCCGACGGGGTGCGATTCCCTGACGAGGACTGACCGGTGGCCGTACTGGTCACCGGCGGCGCCGGGTACATCGGAACCCACACCGCGGTCGCCCTCCACGAGGCGGGCCACCGGGTGGTACTGCTCGACGACCTTTCCAACTCTTCGGAGCGAGCCGTGGATGCCGTCCGCTCCCTGGTGGGAGCCGATGCCGGCAGTGACGTGCCGTTCGTGTTCGGTGATGCGGCCGACGTGGATCTGGTCTCGAGGGCCATTACCGAGCACGGCGTCGACGAGGTGGTCCATTTCGCCGCGTACAAGTCGGTGTCGCAGTCGGTGGAGCGTCCTCTGGCCTACTTCGCTAACAACATGGGTTCGCTGATCGGTGTGGTGGAGGCCATGGAGGCCACCGGCATCCGCCGTCTGGTTTTCTCGTCGTCGTGCACTGTCTACGGCGAGCCCGCCGAGGTGCCGGTCACCGAGTCGTCGCCGACCGGGGCGGCCAATCCCTACGGATGGACGAAATTGCACGGTGAACAGTTCCTGAAGCAGGTGGCGGCGGCCGGTGGGCTGGACGTCATGCTGTTGCGTTATTTCAACCCGGTGGGCGCCCACCCGTCGGGGATTCTGGGAGAGGACCCGCAGGGGATTCCCACCAACCTCGTGCCGTTCTTGATGCAGGTGGCGGTGGGCGTCCAGGAACGTCTTAGAGTTTTTGGTGGCGATTACGACACGCCGGATGGTTCGCCGGTGCGCGACTACCTCCATGTTGTGGATCTGGCTGAGGGTCACGTGGCCGCCCTCAACGCGCTGGGGTCTAATCCCGGTTGCACGACGCTCAATCTGGGAACCGGCCGCGGCTATTCGGTGCTCGAGGTGGTGGCCGCCGCCGAAGCGGTGCTAGGGCGTCCGGTGCCCCATGAGGTGGTGGGTCGCCGGCCGGGTGACGTGGCCCGTATCTGGGCTGGAATAGACCTGGCCGAACAGGTGCTGGGCTGGTCTGCTACCAGGGACCTCACAGAGATGCTGACCGATCACTGGCGCTGGCAGGAGGCCCATCCCGCCGGCTTCGGCCGATGAAGTGCGAAGAGACGTTTGACAATCGGTCGGAAGGGCTACCTGACGACTTTGGTGGGATCCCGTAGTGTCCCGACACGATGGAAGAAGATGGCTGAAGTGGAATTGGAAGTGGGCCTTGAGAGCATCGTCGACGGCGGAATCGGAGAGCACATAGAAGTCGTGTCATTGCTGGGGACCACACTTGCCTCATCGGTGGTGGAAGTCGGCCAGGTCCTCTCGGTGGCGTTGGCCGAGGGCGGGACGATCTTCTGGTGCGGTAACGGTGGGAGCGCTTCTGACAGCCAACACATTGCCGCGGAGTTGATTGGTCGATTCAAGAAGAACCGGAGGCCCCTTCGTTCCGTGGCTCTGAATACCGATACCTCTGTACTGACTTGTATCGCCAATGACTTTGGATATGACGAGGTCTTCCGTCGACAGGTGGAGGCATTGGGGCGGCCGGGCGACGTGCTGGTGGGCATTTCGACGTCTGGCCGGAGCGCCAATCTCAACGCGACGTTTGAGGCAGCTAGCGCGTGCGACATGGCCACGGTCGGGCTGTTGGGTCGTGACGGGGGTCAGAGCCTGGCTCTCGTCGACCATTCGATCGTGGTTCCCAGCGATTCGACCGCTCGTATTCAGGAGTGTCACATTCTGATCGGGCACCTTCTCTGCGAGATCATTGAACGGGAGTTGGATCTTGCCTGACGGTGTGCCGCAGCCGGCTGACATTCACACCGTCATCTTCGACTTTGATGGAGTATTCACCGACAATCACGTACTGGTCGATGGCGATGGTCGCGAGTGGGTCCGATGCAGTCGTGCTGATGGCCTGGGCATTGACATGTTGCGGGACGCGATTGAAGGCGGCGAGTTGACGGCGGAAGTCTTCATCCTGTCGACCGAGGCGAATCCAGTGGTCTCCGCTCGTGCCAGCAAGCTCCAACTTGATTGTTATCAGGGTGTTGACGACAAACTGAGCTTTGTTGCCGACCGCCTCAAGTTGAGGTTTCCGAATGTCGCGGATCCTCTCAAAGGCGTGGTGTTCCTGGGAAATGATGTAAACGATTTACCACTGCTCAATCAGGTGGGGTGGTCGATAGCGCCTTCCGACGCTCATCCTGATGTTCGTTCGGTGGTTGGCGAAGTTTTCGAGGAGCGCGGAGGGGAAGCGTTCGTCCGTCGCTTCGTCGAGCGTATGTTGGGGAAGGACTGAGGTGCAGGAGATGAAGTCGATGGATCTATATCTGATTGCTGAGATCGGCATCAATCACAACGGTGATGTTGAGATTTCTCGCCGGTTGATTGACGTTGCGGCAGAAGCAGGGTTTGACGCTGTCAAGTTCCAGAAGCGAACGGTTGACAAGGTCTATACGAGCGAGTTTCTCGACAGCCCTCGAGAAAGCCCCTGGGGGTCGACCCAGCGGGAGCAGAAGGAGGGGCTCGAGTTCGGAAGGCCTGAATACGAGATCATCGCCGCCCACTGTGAGGATGTGGGAATCGGATGGTCAGCCTCCGCTTGGGATGTCGATGCCCAAAGGTTTCTCCGAGAGTTCGACCTGCCGTTCAACAAGGTCGCTTCGGCGATGCTCGGCCACCAGCCGCTTCTGCGGGAGATAGCGTCCGAGCAACGCCGCACACTGATCTCGACGGGTATGGCCACTCTCCAGGAGATCGATGCAGTTGTCGACCTCTTCCGATCGAGCGACTGTCCCTTTGAACTCCTGCATTGCAACAGCACGTACCCGATGCCTGAGGAGGAGGCGAATCTCCGGTGCATCCCGATGCTCCGAGACCGTTACGACTGCGACGTCGGATACTCAGGGCACGAGTCATCTGGTATCAAGGTGTGTGTGACCGCAGTGGCAATGGGTGCAACGACGATCGAGCGCCACATCACACTGGATCGAGCGATGTATGGGTCCGATCAAGCCGCATCTCTCGAGGCGGCGAGTCTGGGTTCGTTTGCAGAGGCGGTCCGAGCTGTGCCGGCAATGTTGGGTACTGGAGAAAAACGCATCTCCGATGCTGAACTCTCGGTCAGGGAGAAGTTGCGAGTCGAGGTCCTTGACTGAAGTCGTTGCCCTCGTGCCGGCCCGTGCCGGCTCGAAGGGCGTACCCAGGAAGAACGTGCGACTTCTTGGTGGTCGGCCGTTGCTTTCATGGACTATTGCCGCCTGCCGGCGGACCCCGTCGATCGACCGCGTGATCCTTTCCACAGACTCGATGGATTTCGCCGCTCTAGGTCGCGACCTCGGGGCGGAGGTCCCATTCCTCAGGCCAGCGGAGATCTCGGACGATCAGTCCACCGATTATGAGTTCGTGACCCATGCGCTGGACCACTTGGTGAGCGAAGGAGCAGAGCCGAAGATTGTCGTGCACATGAGACCGACGACTCCCTTTAGGTTGCCAGCCCTGGTAGATGAGGCCGTACGCCAGTTCCAGACTTCTGCTGGCGCGACGGCGATGCGGTCGGTACATGAAATGCCAGAGTCCGCATGGAAGTCGTTCGAAGTAGATGACGGGCTGCTTCGTCAACTTGGCGAGACCCAGACGAATCTCGACGCAGCCAACCTCGCCAGGCAGGCATATCCGAAAACGTACGCGGCGAATGGTTACGTCGATGTCCTTGATGTTGCCTTCATCCGGGATTCAGGGATGCTCCACGGCGATCGTGTGCTCCCCTTCTTGACCGAGGTGGTCACTGAGGTGGACACCGAGCACGAGTTCCGCCTGCTGGAATACCAGTTGGATCAGAATCCTGAGATCGCATCAGAACTCTTTGGGTGAGGACTTGTATGCCTGACATCGAATTCTCGCTTGACCCGCAGCCCGTGCCAACGGTGGAGACGGAGAATCGGTCTATCCACACCGCGATCCCCGCTCCGGGAACCCGGGAGATCCTCGAACGGTTGGCGGCCGTTGAATCCCGGTCCATGCACGGTCAACTTCCCCTGGTGTGGGACCGGGCGGAGGGTCACAACGTCTACGATGCCGCCGGAAACCGGTGGATCGACATGACGTCCACGATCTTCGTCGCCAATGTTGGCCATTCGAATCAGCGTGTGGCTCAGGCACTCCGGGACGCGATCGACCGGCCGCTCCAGAGTTGCTACGCCTACGGGAATGAAGTCAGGGCGCGCTATCTCGAGCGCCTGACGGCGTTTGCTGGTTTTCCATTCGAGAAGGCGTTTCTTCTGTCAGCCGGAACCGAGGCGACCGAGGCCGTTTTCAAGCTCATGCGAATGCATGGCCAGTCAGTTGGTCGAAGACGGCTAGGCGTTGTGTGCGTTGAGGGCAACTGGCACGGTCGCACTCTCGGCGCCCAGATGATGAGTGGAAATCAGGGTCAGAAAGCTTGGGTCGGCTATCAGGACGCTGACATTCACCAC
>Ga0315318_10000009_pt1 | contig 75573 bp, 61 predicted proteins | sample M1200m3416metaG_FD_203703 | JGI IMG/M metagenome (GOLD analysis project Ga0315318, IMG submission 203703) | Ammonia-oxidizing marine archaeal communities from Monterey Bay, California, United States - M1 200m 3416 | ecosystem: Environmental > Aquatic > Marine > Coastal | place: USA: California... | reverse complement strand
ACGGTCCGAGACCGATGCGGAACGCGTCGCGAGCCACCGCATCAATCTGAGCAGTCGAGCCAACGCCCTCTTCGAGCAGCCTGCAGGCCTCGTTCAGCCACGGCACGAAGAAGCGGTTGACGACGAATCCCGGCCTGTCTCTGCAAACGATGACGACCTTGCCCATGGCCTTGCAATACTGCTCCACTGCGGCCAGAGTCTCTGATGAAGTGGTCTTGGCGGGGATGACCTCAATCAGCCTGTTCTTGGCTGGGTGGTAGAAGAAGTGTAGTCCAACAAAACGATCCGGCCTGCCGACGGCTTCGGCCAGGTCGTTGACGGAGAGTGACGAGGTGTTGCTGGCTAGGATGGTGTGCTCGTCGCAGACATCGTCTAGGATGCCAAATACCTCGGTCTTGATGTCGAAGTCCTCAAACACCGCTTCGATGACTAGGTCTGTGTCAGAAGCGACGTTCTCAGTTCCGACTACTCCAGTGACACGACTCCTAATGCCCTCTATCTGGGCCGGCGAGAAGATCCTCCTCTCCAAAGCCTCCTCAAGAAAGTCTGAGATAATCTGTTGGCCCCTGTCGACCCACTGCTGCTCCCGGTCGACCATCTGGACCTCGAAGTGCTCTTGAGCACTCTTCTGGGCGATTCCGGAGCCCATGTTTCCCGCACCGATTATCGCTATGCTCTCCACGGTGCGCATGCTCTGGCCACCTGCCTTTCATCCATCAATGCAGCGGAAAACAAATTTCCGGCCGCCGTGAACTTATTCAGCCGGGTCAACCTGTGCAGGGTATGGAGCGCAGCCGTCGCCTCGCTGTGCTGCTGGTTCTTCTGTTCTTAGTATCCCTCTCGCAATCCGTTTTCGCAAATTCGACCGGAAAAACAGGCCAATCAACCGCCGGTTGTACTTGCCATTCGAATTCGGGGAGCCTTTCTGCGTCCATAAGCGGACTCCCCTTCGGCGCGGGTGGCTACACCCCAGGTGCGACTTACTCCCTGCAATGGGATGGTGGCCCCCATGTCTCCGGTGATGGAGGATTCAACTTTGATGTGAGCGCGGGGAGTTGGACGAACTTGGGCGCCTACGTGCAACTCGCGAACGGCGAGCTGACTCACAGCAGCGATGCCGCCCGCTCGTGGACCGCAGACTGGGTCGCTCCAGCAGCAGGAACCGGCGACGTTGATTTCACCGTCGCAGTACTTTACGCCAACGGCAATGGCGCGAACTCGGGTGACACCTGGGGCATGGGGGCGTGGACTCTGGGGGAGGCCGGCGGCGGCGACACTCCACCGGTGGCCTCCAACGTCACCTACATCCCGACCAGTCCGACCAAGGGCACCGGGCTGAGGGTCTCTTACGTCTACCTAGACGCCGACGGGGACTCCGAACAGGGCACCCAGATCAAGTGGTGGAGGGACGGACTCAGAGTCTCATCGATAGACGATCTGTTAGATGTGCCCAATAGTTGGATTGGAAGGGGGCAGCAATGGCAGGTCGAGGTTACTCCCTCTGATGTAAACCAAGATGGCGAGCCCGTAATGCTCGACCCAGTGACCATCGGCAACACATTGCCGGTTGCGAGAGATCTCGAAATATCTCCAACAGAACCCATAGACAATGACGACCTCAGTATCGACTACGAGTACTTTGACCTCGATGGCAACACCCAGCAGAACACTGTCATCCAGTGGTACCTCGATGGTGGGCTGATGCCGGAACTGGATGGATCGACCTCCGTATCGAGCCTGTGGACGAGGTCAGGGGATGAGTGGCAGGCCTCGGTGAAGCCGCATGACGGGACCGATTACGGTGACACCATCTGGACACCTGTGTTAGTCATCGGCTCTTCGAATCTGCAACCTTCGGTTACAGCATACATCACACCCTCAGGCAACGCCGTGACCACCGATGCCCTGCAGGTCATCGTGGGGTACAGCGACCCCGATGGAGACCCCAAGGAAGCGACTGAGATTAGATGGCTCAGGGACGGGACTCAGATTTCTGCTTACAATGACTTGAACTGGGTTCCACCCGAAGCCACTTTGAAAGGCGAGTCCTGGCTCGCTGAGGTCAGGGTCTCCGACGGACTGATGTGGTCCGAATGGGTGACTACTAGCACGGTGATTATACAGAACACACCACCTGTGGTGACCTCAATTTCGATGCTCCCCGAGGGAGATTTGATCACCACGACGAATCTGACAGTATCCTGGGAACAGAGCGATATCGACGGTGACGCAGAGTCGAACAGCGAAATCCGCTGGTGGGTCAACGGCGAGTGGGTCAATGACTACGATAACATGGTAACGGTCCCTGCCTCTGAGACCATTCGGGACCAGCACTGGTCGGTGCAGATTATCCCTGGCGATGGAGAGGGCCTTGGGTCATCGATGAAGACGAATTCCCGCACCATACAGAACGCCCCTCCCGGCGCGCCAGAGATAATGTTGGGAGGAGACTTCGGTTCGTCCGAACTAGGGGTGCCCGACTCTGTCCACAACCTAATGACTCAGGCCACTTCTGAGGATCCCGACGAGGAAATAGTACTGTTTGATTACCAGTGGTCAAGGAACGGCTTCCATGTACCCGACCTAGATGGCCAATCAGCAGTCCCCTCGTCGAGGCTTGAGCCAGGTCAGACCTGGAGCGTTACCGTGATTGCAAACGACCCATGGGGTCTTTCCACGTCCTCCTCTAAGGAGATAACAATCACCAATCTCCCTCCCTCTGCCTGGTGGTCATCATCTCCTGAACCGCTCGTGCCGGGCGCGATGATGAGCTTCAACGGAACTGCCTCTAGTGATTCAGACGGAGAGGTGGTGACTTGGTTATGGGTTGTTAACGGAGTCAGTTTGTCCGGGCCGGTAATAGACGTGCTTCTACCCGGAGGAGTACACACGATTGCACTGACTGTGATAGATGATATGGGCGATTCCAACACACTGGAGAACGAGGTGGTTCTGGGCTCGGTCAACTCGGTTTCAGAACTCTCAGGTTCTCTTGATGGCTCGACTGTAATACTCGCGTGGAACGGAGCTTCTTCGGAGTACCGAGTCTACAGTTCTACCAGCCCAATAACAACCGTGGTCGGGCTGACAGCGCTCGACGCCGTGCCAGCATGGGGGGACCCCGTACCGCTCGATATGATTCCCATTGGAGTTACCAGCGACACCTCTTGGAGCGGAACAGTCCCCGCTGCAACAGTACTCTACTATGCTGTGACGACGATGGTCGACGGACATGAGGTTGTTTGGGTTTCAGGTGCGAACATGGTCAGTGTCGATGCCACAACCGCCGCCGAATCAGTCAATACTGATCCTACCGGTTCACCCAAATTTCTCGCTCTGCCTATTGCCGCGTTGCTGTTGATTCTGGGCGCAGCGGCCATTGGAATCACACTGGCGGAGAGTCGCAGGAGGTCGCCGTGATGCGCTCCCGGGCCGCTGTGTTAATCGTTATCGCACTGCTGTTCGCCACCAGCGCCAGCGTGGCAAACCCCGGCGGTGAGGGCGATGCCAACCGCGACTACACCTGTGGAGGCTCGTGCCATGGTGATCCGGCACTCAGCAGTCCGTCTGACGGAATCGTGACAATATCAGTCGACCCTCTCACATTTTCAGGCACTGCAACGGCGGTACATGTAACGGCCAGTGGGATGAGCTTGTCAGGCAACCGTCTGCTTGGAGTGTTCCTGCTGAGTTCAGCCAGTGGCAACGACGATCATCCCGAGGACCGCGGTTGGAATATCTTGCAGGACCCCAACGGAGGCACTCGCAACTATGTCGAGGTCGTTGTTCCACCCAGTGGCTCTGTGACGTTGACTTGGGTGATGCTGGCTCCCGAACAGTCCGGCATCCAAACCCTCCTCACAGAGATTCACCATGGCTCCAACCCTAACAGCAATAATTGGGCCTATTCGGCACTCACTCGCGGATACGTGGTGGATGTCCAGCCCGTGCCAGAAAATCTGCCCGGCTTCGCTTTCGACTGGACCCCCGAAACCAGAGTGACCGGCGACGACTCACCGACTGTGGTTACGACACGGAACACAACATCAGTGTCGGTTCAATGGATGCTAGAAGGAGAATGGGTGCCACACGACGCTGAGGTCACAGGCGAGGACGACGAGTGGCATGTGATGCTCCCGGCAACCATTGGTGACACTCGGATTCAGTATCAGGTCACCACGTCCAACGGGGATTTCTCGATAGTTCAGCCGTGGTTGACCGTGGCCACTGGGCCGGCCGCTTTCGATGGTGAGATATGGGGTGCGAGAATGCAATCCCTCGCTTTCGGACTACTTGTCATGGCATTCCTGCTCTCACTGCAGGCTAGGCTCTCCCCTTGGGAGGGGCGCCCCGAACTCAATCACACCGAAGAGGTCGAAGCAGTTGAGACGCCGCCCGAGCCTCCGGGACTAGAGCTTGGGGACGACTACTGGTCGAGGCTGGTCCCGTCCGAGGAGAATCCTGGATGGTTGTGGGACCCAGTTGAAGAGGAGTGGGTGGCAGACCCGAACAATCCACCGGAAGGTGGTGAGTAATGTTCGGCGCAGCGACGTTCCACGCCGCGATGGCAGAGGTGGTCGTGGGATCGATGGTGTTGGCCACACTTTGCGCGGTGGGATGCGCAATAGCCACAATCTTCCCGAATATTGCCGGTGGAAGACTGTCATCTGAGCGAGTTATGGTTACGATGGACAAGGCCTCCATTGCCGGAGCCTTGCTAGGTCTTGTGTTCATGCCCATCGCAGCACTGAGCGGTTCCTTCGCAGCCGACAACGTCGTCAATAACGCCCTACTCTACAACAAATTCGTGTATACCGGTCTGGCCTTTGGGTTCTGGGCTTCGTTCGTCATAGGTAGGGTACGCCTAGGTCCGGGGGTCTGGCAGCATCGCTCGCTTAGCGCACTTCAGGGCGCCACAGCGGCCATGGCGATGCTGATGACCACCATGGCATCGTCGATTGGTGGCAAGTTGGTCCGCGGTGAATCGCTGTTCGACATCATGCCGATTTGGCTGCCCTCCGACTCGACCACGGTTCTCAATCCAATCCTTTCAGCCGTACTCCTCCTCGTGGGCATAGCAGCTCTGGTCGTGGTGTTCAAACTCGGCCCTAGAGCCGAACGCATATCACTCGATTAGTTGCGAGGTTCGTCCTCATCAGACTCATCATAATCGTCTTCGTCATCCCACTCATCCTCGTCCATCCACTGACAATCTCCGGCATTCGGGTGTTCCTCACACCATTCTTCCTCGCCCCAGTCATCTTCATGGTCATGGGGTGGCATTCCTACTCCCATCAACTCCATCATCATGCCAGCGCATGATCCGACGAGTGGCTCGAGCCCGGATGTGATTTGCCACATTGCATCGTGGCTGATTACCGTGCTCTCCTCATTACCATCATCATCGTAAGTGATCATCTCGAAGCCTGAACCATCATCCAACTCGACGGCATGAGTGTTCTCCCAGAAGGTATTGAAGACATGATTATGGCACCACATTTGAGCCATCTCACGAAGGACCTCAGGAGGTACTCGCATCTGATTCTCCTCACGCATGTCGCGATCGTCGTTACCATGACGCTCATTTATCTCTCGCATGTCACTGCGACCTTCCATCATTCTGTTCTCGAATATGTCTCTCAGCTCTTCGCAGGCCTCGTCATCGCCGTCATCACAGGCTATCTCGAGCCTCAACATTTCTTCGTCCAGAACAGCCCCATCTCTGTCTTCTCCAATTCGATCACTGGGTTCGTCACCTCTGTCGTCATTGTCATCGGTGGCGTTAGCATCACGGTCGTCTCCGAGAGCTCCCGAACCGAGAATGACCGATGCGAAAAGCAGTAGCCCCATGGTCAGGGCAATCTGGGCCGAGCGGTCTCCGGTTGTTTCTTTGCGACTTTCGTCCATGAGATTGTGTCCTCTGTGCTCCATTTGAATGATTTGACGACATGATTCAGAGAATCGTGCATCAAAGACAGTCCAATATGGACTCCAGACGGTGGCAGTGTGTATCTGGGCTGAGGCCCATCTCCGCGATTTGGGCCCGCCCTGCCTCAGTCCATAACGCACGGGTTCCGCTATCAGCCGCTTGCTCGAGAGCTGAGTGCCAGGCGCCGTAATCACTACGGGGCAGGAGTCGTCCGTTCACACCGTCAATCACGCTGTCAAGAAACCCACCTTCGTTGACCATCAGCGCGGGTGTTCCAACTGAGAATGCCTCTACGGGAGTCAGGCCGAAAGGCTCCCCGTGAGCCATACTCACAACAGCCCTAGCACCCCGAATGAGCGATGCCATCTCAGGAGAGCTGAGGCGCGGGGCAATCCATAGCCCGACTCCGCACGATTCGGCGTGATGGGTGAGGCGTACGAGGTCTTCTGCAGCACCGCCTCCGACATGAGCAAGTGAGACTCCACTGCCGGCCAGCATCGAGATCGTCTCCCATGTGCCCTTCACCCAGCTGGCCCGGCCCACACTCACAGAATATGGTGCGCCGATGTCCTGTGACCCAGTTGGCTCGTTTGACCCGGCCTTGGCGGGAAACTCATCTGATACGACGCTTGGTAGCAACACTCCTGCCTCGACACCGTAAACCTCGCCGATACGAGCGGCAGTGTAACTGGAGTTGCCGCTAATTGCTGAACACGGTCTGTCGGTCAGACCGCGGATGGCCTCAATGTCACGCCGCCTCGCCCGTGATAGCAGGGCGCTTGTCAGGCCTAGGCTGCGCTTGGGTGAGCCATCGATTTCTCTGTGGAGGACATCCTCGTGCAGACCGCGATGCGGCTCGAGTAGGTGGAGGTGAATTGCCACTGAATTGGGCACGTGTTCGAGCAGAGCGAGGCTACCATCTCCACTGACCAAGTGGACAGCATCTGAAGCGACTAACGTCTCAGCAAGGCCGGAGCATCCTTGCCATGCCTTCGCGGCTGTATCATTCCCTGAGTCGAGCACGGTAGAGAGTGCATCGATCGGCATCTCCCATGCCTCGTCTGGGGAGATCAGAGGAACTCCGAGGTCAGAGCAGAGCAATTCCAATTCTGGCACAGGATGGAGCGTTGCCACGCTAACCGAAAACCTCCGAGCAAACGCAGGGAGGTTACGCATCAAGTCGCGTTCGGCGCCCCCCATTGCAGCAAAACTGCCCTTTGCGACCACTAGGCCGCCGGCAGAGGGACCGTGCTCCCCATTACTCGTCATATCCGACCCATCACCCGCCCTCGTTTAAGTCCGATACGCCTTGGTGGGCGCATGGTCAAGCGAGTTGTGCTGGCTAGAGGTGCCGCCCTCCCGTCGAGCACCGGTCTGGGCCGTGCTCACCATGCCGTCGAGTCGCTGCTCCAGCGCGCAATGGTCCCGGGATGGTCTAAGGTGACTACTCTTGAGCACCAGATTCTGAGTTTCGCACCGAATCGACTTCTTACTAGGTGGCGCAAGCACCCTGCTTTCGTCTCATCCGTTGTGGCGAGTTCGGAAGCCGACCTCCTACACATAACTGATCAAGAGCAAGCCCACCTCGTTCCTACGGAGTGCGACATACCTGTGGTGGTAACCGTCCATGACATGTTCCACCTAGAGCCTCGCCAGATCAAGGCCGGTGACGTCAGAGTCCCCGTGGGCAACCAGAATCCCGGAGTGTTCCGCCGCCGAGATCTCAAGCAACTGAAGGATGGATTAGCGAGGGCAGACCTACTAATCTGCGTCTCGGAGATGACTAGGAGGGATGTGGAGAGGATGTTCCCGAGCAAGCCCACCGCCTTGGTACGACACCAGATAGACCTCGACTACTGGGACCCGGAGGATAATCCGCGCTCCCGGGAAATCATCGCCGAGCACGACGACGACTCGAAGTGCCTGATGATTACCGTCGGCACCGACGAGCCGCGCAAGCGGCTTGACTTCGTGCGCGAGGTCATTGACAGTCTTCCCAAAGAGGTAGCTAGTGACATCCACATGCTACACATAGGAAGCGAGGTCGAGTTGGACGACGAGCAACTTGTGGCTGCCTTCCAGCATGCCGAAGTCCTACTGTTCCCTAGCATCTCAGAGGGCTTCGGCTATCCGCCCACAGAAGCGATGGCCGCCGGATGCCCTGTAATCGCAGCCAATCTTCCCGCCCACAACGAGGTGATACCGAAGCGGTGCCTTCTGCCAGCGACCGATGTCGTGGCATGGATGGACGAGATAGTAAAAGTCCATGCTGCTTGGATGCGAGCAGGTGGAGTTCCTAGGAATCCAGATGATTCCCTAATTGACCATGTAAAGAATATTCTGAGTGCCGAGGCACAAGGACAAGCCATGGCTGAAGCTTACCATGATGCAACCCAAGGTGGTTGACAACAACTGCTTATATGTCAACTTCAGCCCGTAGGGCTGTGCTACATGTCTCAGACTTGCACAAAGGCTTCGGCTCTGGAAGACGCAGACTAGAGGTCCTCAAGGGGATAGATCTCGAAATCGAGCCCGGTGAACTGGTGGCTCTTATGGGCCCCTCTGGATGTGGAAAGTCTACGTTACTCAACATCATTGGAGGACTGTTGAATGCCGACTCCGGCTCAATCTCACTGGATCAGTTCAACTACGGTACGAAAAGCCCCAGTCGTGTGGTGGATGTCCGTAGGAGAGGAGTCGGCTGGATTTTCCAAGATTTTCACCTAATTGACAGACTAAACGCATTGGACAACGTCGTTTTCGCACTGGAGCTCTCCGGTGTCCCTTCTAAACAAGCGGAACAGCAGGCTAGAGTTGCTCTCGAGAGGGTCGGCCTAGCAGATCGTATGGAATTCATCCCCGACCAGCTGTCTGGCGGACAGAGGCAGAGAGTAGCAATTGCTAGGGCAATTGCAGGCTCTCGACCACTTCTACTCGCAGATGAGCCCACAGGCAATCTCGATGTGAAGAGCGGTCAGGAAATCATCAATCTGTTCAAGCAACTCTGTGAGGAAGATGGAATGTCAGTGCTTATGGTCACCCATGATCCAAACTTAGCATCCATGGCAAATAGAATGCTTCTGCTGAAAGATGGGGTGACTGCTGCCTCAGACATTCGCTCTGCTTGGGGAGATGACGCGGAGGTCGAAGCATGAAAGAACGCCTACTTTCAATGCCTGACAACTTCGTAATGGCCGTTAAGAGTGCTTGGAGAGGAAGAGAAAGAGGTCTAGCAATTTTTGCAGGAGTTTTCCTAGCATCATTGGTAATTACTACCGTTCTAGCCTATTCAGTCGGCCTCTCACAAGCCTTTCTTCAGTACTCACTAGAAAATGACACCTTTGACGCTAAGGTCGACTTCGCAGATGAGCCAGGCGTTGACGCCGAGGGACGAACCAATGACTCAGCCCTCTGGGAATCAATGTGTGATGACTTAGTGATTTTGGATGAATTTTCAGACTGTGGAATTGTATACGGCCGTCAGGGCATTAGATGGAGTGGGACATGGGGAGATGATGGTTTTGTGGTCCCTCAACCATTGAATGTAATTTCGGCTTCCGGGTCTACTGGGGATTGGGCCAATGTTAGTTGGGATTACCCAGAAGCTGGCGAATTTGGCCCCCCGGTTAATCAGGATAGGATCGTTAGATTCTACGGAGATGGGATTTGGGATGGTGAGTTGGGAGAGAGACATGCCAAGCAATTATTGTATGGCTCATGGCCCCTTCCAGAGGACGCTGCTTCAAACAGATCGATATTGCTGCCTCTCAGGATAGCCTCACAAGCAGGCGTCTCAGTGAATGACACAATCGACTCGTTGACTTTCACCTACGTTACTGGGTATCTTTCATTTGAGAACATAAATGATGGATTTGACGACTGCCAAGGAGAAGAGGTGATTGAGCAAAGTGGTTACATGTTCTGTAGAGTAAACATGACTGTAGAGAATCTCAAAGTAGCTGCGGTACTATCCGAAGCAGGTCCTGGAAACCCAACTCTTCTATTCAATCCACTAATAATTTCTGACTCGGTTCTAAGCGATGAGCAGAAACTCATCTTGATGGATAACGACCACGGCTACTTGGGGGTCGCAGTCGATAGGAACCTAGTTCCGACTAGTTCAACTGATGATGCTCAGGATTGGCTTAGCCAGCTTAAGGGTTCAATCGAAGCATCAACTTTTTCTGGGGGGTCGGATGCACAAATTGAGGTGGAATACAACGATCTAATTTCATCCACAATAGGATTTCTGGAGTTCTTCCTCGCGCTAATTCAGTTATTCGATTACATTCTGATGATTCCAATCGTCATCCTGTCTTTTTCCGTCCTAATTTACGGACTTGTATTGTCTCTTGAACAGAGAAAGAGAGAGATTTCGATTCACCGCGTAATAGGCGGCTCCGAGCGTGATCTGACAAGGATGGTGATGTCAGAAGTAACCGTTTTCAGCACCGCGGGCTGGTTCTCTGGCTATCTAATTGCGATGCTTTCTGTACCTCTAGTACTGGATGCTGTAGGGTTCATGGAATTCAGAGAGGCCGATATAGATGTCAACCCAGTTCTCAGTCTATTTTCGACATTATTCACAGTTCTATTGACAGTTGGCCTAGCGTATCTTTTCGGACTTGGAAGGACCAAGGAGTTCCTCAATATAGAAATTGACGAAGGAGTGCGTAGAGTATCTGCAAAGCAGAAGCCAAAATATTGGCTACACACCATAGTATTCATCATCGGATTGTTGGCATTCACAGATAGTTGGATTGAGTCCAGAAATCCAGATTCAGAAGGAATAGTTCCAGGCGTCTTCATCGATGCTATAATCAAACTCGTTGGACCATTCTGCTTGTGGATTGGCGGCGCCCTAGTTCTTGGTAGGATTGGAGCTGCAGGACCTAGAATTTTCTCATCTCTATTTTCATGGTCACCCGCAATTTCAGACATAAGGAGAGGACTTCGTGGATCTGGTTCTAGTGAGTCAGTTAGTCGCTTGGCAGTAATCATGCTCCTTACATTATCCATAGTGACACTGGCAGCCGTTCAGGGATACACGGGTACGGTGGTCGATGAGAGGACAGCATCAGCCCAGACAGGCGCCGATATACAAATTCAATTTGATAATCCTTTGACTAAGGAGGCAGCAATCGACAAAATCACTGAGGCAATCAACCGCGCTGACGACCCCGAAATCACTTATGTCGAATCCGCAACTGCGGTTGGCAGTATTTTCACCAATCCGAAGGGAGAGGGAGCTGTACTGACTACTTGGATTGTTTTTGATGGCCATGACGAGACCTTACATTGGGACAAACAAACAGTTCCCGGTGATGATATCGAAGCGGCTGTAAATCAGTGGTCCAATAATGGCTTTACAGCCGGGGAAGCAGCAGTTGAAATTCTTGACATTGATTCCGATGAGATAAATTTCACCTTCGAGTACAAAGCATATGATTGGTACCTTGGACCAGATTTTGAGCCTATAATTACGGTTACAGTGACTGAGGCCAATTTAACTTACATGGGACGACATCAGTGGGTTCCGGGCCTCAGAAATTCCGAGACTGAGCAGGCATTGGTAGTCGGAGAGCAAACATATCGCCAATTAGTCGGAGATTCAGTTGCCGATACTTTCTCATCCACTAGATGGTTCTTCGATTTATGTGATCAGACTGATGATGACTGCGGAGATGCACTTAGGACTCTCAACGCCGAGTTGACGAACGATGCCGACGTCTCTTCCGTAGCCGACTGGTCGACAACGCATAGGGACGTAGAGAGGAATGGAGGGCTAATTTTCGGTACACCAGGACTCCTTAGTTTACAGTTTGTAGTCGCCTCCCTTGCCTCAGTAGCCTCAGCTTTTGTTTTCCTATCTCTTGTGCTCACTCAACGCAAGCGAGAGTTGGCAATATTACAAGCAATTGGAGCTAGCTCAAATCAAGTGATACGGTTGGTTCTGTTTGAGATACTATCAATAATTTTGGTAAGTATGGCCATGGGGGTTACTCTTGGGATAGCCGTCGCTCAATCCTTCAACGGCTTCTTCAAAGTGTTTGGATTTATTTTCCAAATTCTATTAGGCCAATCATCTGTGATTAGCAGGGATTTGGTTTGGCCTTGGGTAGAACTTGGATTGGTCAATCTTTCCGTTTTGATTGCTGTGGTTTTAGCTCTATTATACACCACACGAAGAGCACTGCAAGCAGATTTGGCCGTGGTACTAAAGGGGGAGTGAAATGAACGTTCCCAACAATGAGATTTTGAAGGCAGAAAGCCTCTACCACGTTTACGAGTCTAATGCTGAGGATGGAAACGTCGTTGCTTTGAGGGGGATACACGTCACCGTTTACAGGGGTGAGGCAGTTGCCGTAATTGGCCCCTCAGGATCGGGAAAATCGACACTTCTGAAATGTCTTGGAGGTCTGATGAAGCCATCCGCAGGAAAAGTCTCCTTAGGAGGCAAAGGACTCACTCGCATGACCGGGCAAGAATTAGTTGAGCACCGCCAGAACACAGTCTCTTTCATCTTCCAGGACTCCAATCTTCTACCACATTTGAACGCCCTAGACAACGTGGCCCAGCCTCTTCGACACCAAGGCGTCATGCCAGGTATTGCAAGGGCAAAGGCGCAGGCACTACTGGACCGCCTTGGGATGGGGGAGAGATCACGCGGAATGCCTGAAGAGCTCTCCGGCGGCGAGCAACAGAGGGTTGCGATAGCCCGAGCACTCATTACGAATCCCAAACTGATTCTAGCTGACGAGCCTACCGGAGCACTCGACCCAATAACCAGCCGGGAGGTTTTGGAGCTGTTCGAAACCCTGCACAAGGAGGAAGACGTCGCCTTCTTCCTAGTTACTCATAACAGAGAGGTCGCCGCCTTCTGTGAGCGCTCACTCGAACTCAGGGACGGACGCTTCGTCGCTCAGCATGGGACTGATGTGAACATCGCTGATCTCTCGGGTAGCCGCGAACTCATCATTGATGATACCGGGACGGTCACACTACCTCCGGACGTGCTGGTGAAGATCGGTGGACCCGGACGATTCGAACTTCCGGACATCGAGCGCGACTCTCTGAATCTGGAGCGTGTTGACGTGGAGCGCCTACAGGTCGAAGGCAAGGCGAACCTGATTCTTGCAAAGACCTGCCCAGCCTGCTCTCATGTTTACGGCGACAGCGAAGAACAACGCTGCCCCAACTGCGGCTCAAGCAGACCGATGGTTTAGGCCTGAGGCAACATATACCGCTGTGGCTTGGCGATCCCGAGATTCTTGGGTAGTTCACGCACCTTCTCTGGTAGGGTAATCGAAACCATCTCCCTGCCAATCAGAGCAACACGACTCTCACTGCGATCAGAGAGAACCTCGCGCCCGACAAGTGGCGCTAGGCGGCGGGAGAAACCCATCACATCGTCGTGGCTGGGCATGTTTTCGATGGCCAGGTTGTTACGACTGTTGCCGACATACACGAATCCCTTTGCCTCGATGAAGTCCGGATCGGCTATGTTGTCAAGGCGCGCATAGTCCTCGTGGTGACCTAACGATTCGCCCTTGATCAGAGTGTGACGGCACACTGTGCGGGTGTCGAGACTGGGCAGCAGTTCAAGGGTCTGCTCGAGCTTGTGGAATGCTGCTTGGTCGAACTTGGGCTTGCAAAGCCTGTCGAAGATTTCCTTGTTGGGAGCATCCACGCTGACGTAGAGCTGAGTGGGCAGTGGGTCGAGATTCTCGATGACCTTGGGCAGGCTGCCGTTGGTCACTAGGAAGGTGGAGACTCCGTGCTGGTGGCAGATATCTAGGAACTCTCCTAGACGAGAGTAGAGAGTGGGTTCCCCGTTGAGTGAGATGGCGACATGCTTGGGGTTCTGCGCCTCGCGAAACTTCTCCGGGTCGACCTTCGGATTACCGCCGAAGCCGGTGATGAGGCGACGGTGGCCACGGACCGATTCTAGGAACAACTCGTACGGATCGTCGTCGATCTTGTGCAGGGTCTCCGAGTGAGGCTCCCTCCAGCAGTATGTGCAGGCGAGGTTGCAGGTGTCCACATTGGGCGCCATCTGCATGCAGCCATGGCTCTCGATGCCGTAGAAGGTGCCCTTGTAGCACGAGCGGTCGGCAATCAGGCTCTGCTTGGTCCAGTGGCAGACCTTGACGCCACCGTGCTCACCGACAAGCTGGTACTTCTGCTTGGATAGACGCGCGGCTATCTTTGGCTCAATGCGCGTAATTGGATTCTGCATGCACTCACCTCCGAGTCAGGGGGCTGCGTGGGGCCACTCGGTCTTGAAACTGCCCTGTTCGGCTGAACTGATATACAGCCAGCACCAATCCGCATCGATGACCCGGGCCTGTGCCGCATGCCTCGCGCTCGTCATTATTGCTACCAGCTTAACGGGATGCTTCTCGCCGAGAGAGGATGTCGAGTTGATTTCTGCCGACGACCTAACAATTTCTCCTGAGGTGCTCATAGGTGCGCAGTTCCAGACTGTAGAGGTCACTGCATCAAGTCCAATGAGCGTATATTTCCCATACCTAGTCATGGATGAGGAGTCCGGATACGTTGTGAATGGGACTACGCTAGACTTCGAAGGTGCTGGTACGATAAGCGTCGAGATGCTGGCACCGTCAAATCTCAACTCAACCCACTTCCTGCTGGGAGAATTAGGTCGAGAATCCTGGCCGCTGCGAGCGACCAACCAGAGTTGGTCGGAATGGTTCTCCTCGAGTGAGTTTGAGCAGTCACCATACACCTACATCGAGCACCCCGTGACAAGGGAGAATGACTCAGCGTACACAGTGGAGGATGGTGCCCTGCACAGTACCGGGATAATTGACGGACTCAATGTCTTCGAGTGGTTAGAGTTGTTCGCTGATCCTGATTCTGGCTACAACGATCGATGGGGCCCTTTCACCCTGTACGACCCGGTGTACATGAGGGCTGCCAATTTCATGCAGAGCGAACTGCAGGTGATGGGTTACGACACGCAGATTCACCGTTACTGGATTTCTGACTTCTCCTACGCGGTCAATGTTTGCGGCTACAAGGAGGGGACAACATTCCCCGACGAATGGCTGGTTCTGGGAGCCCATCTCGACATCGCCGAGGCTGGAAGTCCACCGGGTGGTGGAACTCACATCGGAGCGCACGACAACGGCGCTGGCGTGGCCCTAGTCCTAGAGGCGGCCCGAGGTCTCGCGCAGTTCGATCACCGCAGAACCATCGCTGTATGCTTCTGGTCCAATGAGGAGAACGGCTACGATGGAGTTGACAGATGGATAGAGAACATCCCGTCAGGAGTCACCCTGTCAAACTACCTCAATGCGGATGCAGTAGGGACCAACTGGCCGGGTTACTACACCCTAGTCGTCGACATCATTCCCGAGACAGACAACCAGATCAATGAGCAATGGCCCATGGTCAGACTTGCTGAGTGGGTTGGTTCGAACAACAACGACATCGCCGAGGCTCTGCGCCTAGGGAGGGAGATCTACAACACCGAGGGCTACGCCTCGATGAAGGACGTCGACTCGAGCGACCAGAAGAGACTCTCGATATCGGTGCACGAGTCGCAGAGAGGGAGGAGCGACTACGAGAGGATAGCAGACCAGCTTGGTGTGGTCTCGATGGACTTCGGCTCGCTCACTGGCGGCTCGGATTGCTACCACGGACCGTGCGACACTCTCGATACAATGGTCGACATGATGGTGACTGACAACGGAACCGGTGTCCAGAATCTCGTGGAATCATTCGACCTGATATCGTGGTGGCTGTTCAACCTCGCGATGCACCTGGATGAGACGCCGATATACGACGAGTCCTAGTCGTACTTGACGCCGGTGCCGTAGGCGAAGATCTCCACAGCCTTGACAGAATTCTTCGATGCTTTACTTCCCATATCAGAGGTATCTATCCTGACATTGATTACATCGTCCCATCCATTGGTGACGGCGCTCTCTCGCAACCTCTGCATGGCCTCAGCCCTCCCTGCAGACAAAACCTTCTGGAATATATCAATCGAGCCCCCAATCAAATTGTTGTATAATCCAATCAGGAGGTGCCAGTGACTGGGCCCGAAGACGACTCCAGCCCAGACAACTCCGCAAGAGGTGATGCCACTGCGATAACCACCGTCAATGGTCGTAAGGGGGTCGCGGCCGAGTGACTCTCTTAGTGAGGCCTCTCTAGATGCAGTGTTGGCAATCTGCTTGTCCAGTTTCTTGCCACTGAAGAGGACAGCCCACAGGAGCATGACCGGATATACTATGGCGAACGATATTCCGATTAGAGCTAGAAGTAAGAAGGGAATGAGTATTACTAAGATTATTCCCAGTACCAGCAAGCCACCTACATCTGCCATCGAAACACCCTCCGGTTACTCGGCTTTAACCGCTGTACCGTAGGCAAACAGTTCAGCAGCACTCGCAGTGATAGCTGAGGTCGCGAATCTAACATTCACAATCGCGGTGGCCTCTCGTGACATCGCATCTGCCACCATTCTGCCAATCGCCTCCTGGCGGGACTCCTCTAACAGTTCGGTATACTTCACGAGTTCTCCACCCACTATATTCCTGAGGCCTTGGGTTAAGTCCCTCATGACATTCTTCGCTCTAACCGTCGAGCCGCTGACAACCCCGAGAGTTTCGGTAATCATCATGCCCGGAATTGTCTCTGTGTTCACTACTAGTATGCCTTGGACCATCTGTTCCATGTTTCTACCACATGAGTAGTATATATTCAAGATTGGGGCGGTTCGTTGGGACGGAATCCAGAGGGTATGTCGAAGGAGGTCGCAGGCTTGGACTTGCTCGCCGCCAGAGCTAGGATTCCTAGGAAACAAACGTTGCAGAGAATTATCTGAGCATATCCACCAACCATGCTGAGCGTTTCTATGAACTCAAGATCCACCACCTCCGCCTCAGGACCATAATCAAAGTCGGGCATGAAACCAACCCTCGACATCATCCACATCATGCCCATGCCCCCTAGGAAGTTGACCCCTATCCACGCCCCTACCAGTTTGACCCCAAGCTCTCGGTCGCCCCTCCACAGCACTGGAATGCAGAACAGTCCTATGAGGGCAAGCAAGCCGCTGTGTATGGCTGAGAACTCCATCACCCCCATCATGTCGTCCATGTATTCCACCAATGCATCCCATTCCGCCTTCGACCTGTCCCATTCCGTCTTCTCCTCCTCCGTCCCATCTTCTGGATAGGGCTCAAGATCTTCGAAATCTTCAGGCATGAAACTATCGACTAGCATGGGAGAAAGAATGCCCGATACGGTACTGAATAGCATGAATACCACCATCAGTGCCATGAAGATGGCCAGTCCTTTCAGCCACCACGGCGAAGGCTCCTCCGGAACATACGGCGCCTCTCTCCCTGCCATGGCCATGGGGAGCCGTGCAGGACTATGCATTTGAGTGCTGGTGGAATCAGTATTCCAGCACTATCCTAGGTATGGTGCGCTTGCTCGGGTGGATGCACTGCCGACCCGGGTGGACGCAGAAGTGCTCACGCAGGAAGCGGCGTCCGAGGATGAACCTGTGCCGCATCAGTGAACGGTCCTTCAGGCAGACTTCGATGTCGAAGTCCATTCCGGCTATCTGTAGCGATGTCCGAATCACGGGACGCATGGTCTCGTGGCCCCCAGTGTCGCGAACGCGCCTCCAGTCGTTGACCGGCCTCTCAATCCACTCGCCATCCTCTTCAAGGCGGAATCGGACACGACTCTCAATGTCTGACTCTATGATCTCAATGTCGCTGGCATGTAGCGTATTCGACCACGCTCCAGTGTCCATCTTAGCCAGTAAAGGCTCGTCCTCGAGCTCGGGTATCCCAACCCACTCGCGCCAGCCGATCATAGCAAGCTCGTACATTGACCTCTCCTCGTTCCGCGGCCGGCCAACAGTGGTTCTTGAAGTCGCCGGTTTCGCTGTGGGAATTTGCTCATGCGAAGCCATCAAAATCGAGTCAATATTCTATAGTATTTCCAACTATTTCGGCGCCTCGGAGACCACATTCAACCGCTAAGACAGAATCGTTCAAATATCGCCTCCTTAGGCCGTACCTAATGGCGCAAGACGGTATACCCGAGGCTCTGACTTTCGACGACGTCCTTCTGATGCCCGCTGAATCGGCGGTCCTACCGGCCGAGGTAGATACCACTACCCGTCTGACAAATTCAATTCCTCTGAACATCCCGCTCATCTCAGCGGCGATGGACACCGTGACTGAGAGTGACATGGCCATCGCCATGGCTCAAGCTGGTGGAATCGGTGTTATCCACCGCAACATGAGCGTGGAGGCCCAGGCCACGGAGGTTTACCGTGTCAAGCGCTTCGAGGCCGGTCTAGTCCTTGACCCGGTGACTATCTCACCCGACAGCACCATTGGAGAACTGAGGGCGATTAAGTCGCAGCACGGTTTCTCTGGATTCCCTGTGGTGAATGACTCTGGAACTCTAGTGGGCATCATTACCAATCGCGACATCAGATTTGTCTCAGACGATTCGGTAAAGGTCTCGACGATGATGACCACTGAGGTCGTCACAGTCCCAGAGCATGTCGATCCGGAGGTCGCCAAGAAGCTCCTCCACCTGAACCGCATTGAGAAACTAATTGTGGTCGATGACGACGGCGGTTGTGCTGGCATGATGACGGTGCGCGACATACAGCAAAGCCGAGATAATCCGAAGTCGTGCAAGGACTCGCAGGGTAGGCTGAGGGCGGCAGCGGCCACCGGAACCGGTGACAAGGGCGTCGCGCGCGCCCTAGCGCTGTACGAGGCCGGCGCTGACGCTGTGGTGGTGGACACCGCCCACGGTCATTCCCATGGTGTCATCAACACGGTCAGAGAGATCCGCGAACAGGCTGCAGACGGCGCCCAGATAATTGCCGGCAACATCGCCACCGGGGCGGCCGCCGAGATGCTCATCGATGCCGGAGCAGACGCCGTGAAGGTGGGAATCGGTCCAGGATCCATCTGCACGACTAGGATAGTTTCCGGAGTGGGGGTTCCACAACTTACTGCCGTACTTGGCGTGGTCGAGACCTGTATCAAGAACGACATCCCGGTAATCGCCGATGGCGGCATCAAGTATAGTGGAGACATCGCCAAGGCGATAGCCGCAGGAGCCGACTCGGTAATGGCTGGATCAGTGCTAGCAGGGACAGATGAATCTCCAGGTGAGACCATTCTATACCAAGGAAGGTCATACAAGGTGTACCGCGGTATGGGTTCTGTCTCGGCGATGAGTCAGGGAGCTCACGAGAGGTACTTTCAGTCAGAGCAGGGCGATACTAGGAAGTACGTTCCAGAGGGAATCGAGGGCCGGGTACCCGCAAGAGGCCCCGTGGACAATGTCCTCTACCAGATGGTAGGCGGCCTGCGCTCCTCGATGGGTTACACCGGCAATGGCAGTATAGTCGAGATGAAGGCCAACTGCAACTTCGTACGAATCACCACCGCGGGACTCTCTGAGAGCCACGTCCACGATGTCGAAATCACCCGCGAGGCACCCAACTACCGCAGGTGATCCGATGGAAAGCATAGTCCTCGGAGGAGGTTGCTTCTGGTGTGTCGAGGGCGCGCTGAAGGAGCTGCGTGGGGTGAGCGAGTTGATTCCGGGATACTCGGGTGGTCACGTCGATGACCCGACCTACGAGCAGGTGTGCGGTAAGCGCACCGGCCATGCAGAGGTAGTCCGAGTGAGCTTCGACCCCGAAATAATCGGGCGGACTACTCTGCTCGAGGTCTTTTTCACCTGCCACGACCCCACCCAATTGAACAGGCAGGGCCAAGACATCGGCCCGCAATACCGCAGCGCTGTGTTCTATACTGATGAGGGGCAGAGGGAGGACACAGAGACCGTAATCGCCGAACTGACCGACCACTTCCCTCATCCAATAGTGACCGAAGTCAGCCCGTTGACAAACTTCTTCGTGGCCGAGGACTACCACCACAATTACTTCGCAAACAACCCATACAACGACTATTGCAGGGTCGTGGTAGCTCCGAAAATCGCTAAGACCAGAGCCAAACACGCGTTACTGTATGAGTGAGTCGGAACTCGCCCCCGAGCCGTGGCCCGTCCACCTTCTCGGACTTGTGAATCCGATGATCGTCATCGCAGGTAACCTACTCGGCGGAGCGTACACGGCGATGGGAGTGGTGTTCGTCTGGGGAGTTGCCCCAATCCTAGACATCGTCTTTGGCGAGTCGAAGCAGCCCCGGCCCCCAAGGGAGTCCGGCCTCCCCTTCGAGACCCTTCTCTGGGTACACGGCATCGTCCACTTCGTGGTGCTAGCCTCCTTCTTCAGGTTCGCCTACCTAGAGGCCTCTGTATCGCTTTGGCTAGTCGTTGCTGCTCTGTCAACTGGTTTGTCTGCTGCAGCGTCTGCGATAGTCACAGCACACGAACTCGGACATAAGAAGCCGAAGAGTCCGGGCTGGAGACTGGCAAGGTTCCTACTGTTCAGTGTCAACTATCCTCACTTCACCACCGAGCACAATCACAATCACCACAAGTGGGTCGCGACGGATCGCGACCCAGCAAGCGCTAACGAGGAAGAGGGACTGTGGTCGTTCTGGTTCAGGACCATCCCCAGTCAGTACCTCTCTTCGGTGAGGGTTCACAACGGCAAGGGACGGACCGGAATGAGGAACCCGTCATACCAGGGACTCATCCTACAGGTTGCAGCCCTTGGCGTCATGTTCATGCTACCCCAGGGTCAAACTATGGTGGTAGGCTGGTTAATCCTGTCAACCATCGCGATTCTCACTCTGGAGTATGTGAACTACATCCGCCACTGGGGCCTCAGGAGAGGCGAGGACGAGCGTCAGACGGAGATGCAGTCCTGGAACACGGAGGCCCGCTGGTCACGCTGGTCTCTGATTGAGCTGACCCGCCATTCAGACCACCACGTGCGCGCCAGCGTGCCGTTCTGGCAATTGCGCCCGCATCCAGAAGCGCCCGAGTTACCAGCCGGATACTACGCATGCTGGTGGCCCTGTCTGATACCACCGATTTGGAAGCGCTGGGTAGGTAAGCGCATACCTCGTAACACCGCCTGAGCATTGCTCTGCGAGAGTAATATTCAACAGTGCTTCGAGACCGAGCGGGGACATGGTTCCGGAGAATGCCCGTGAAGACAACGCTCCTTCGGACAAGGCGTGGACGATTCACGCTGCAATCATCGGTGTCAACATGGGTAACATGCTGTTCCGAGGTTTGGAACTGAACCCGGAAAATCCGGACATGGGGACTGTAATCGGCCTCGCCATACTGGCTGCCGCGCTCCCCTTCCAAGCCGTCTTCTTCCTCATCAACTCCTACATCCAGGAGTTTGAGAACGCCAATGACGTAGAGTACGTCATACTGCTGAAACTGTCTATCATCTGCCAGGTGGTATCTTACCTGTCCCTACTGGGATTAGCCTGGCTGTTCTTCAATACGCACCAGTACATCGGCATCGCCTTCGCCACAGGGGCAGTAATCGCCATCGTGCTGGTCAGGTCGGCGACGAATCAGGCTGTTACCCTGCGCGAGTCTGCGATGTGAGGTCGTAGTGAGGTTGATGGGGGACAGACTCCACTGAGCGCCAATGGCAGATGCCATCGCCTTCCCCAGTCTTCCACCCGCATCTCCTTGGGACGCTTACCTGCTGATGCTGGCGATTCCGTTCATTATGAGGATGGTTTTCGTGATGCCGCCTTTGATTGATCTGGTGAATACCTACGCCCCACCCGGCGAGAGGACGAAGCACATCAGGTGGTTTTTCGTAAGACTGAAGAAGCTCCCAATCGAGGGTTTCTGGCTGATAGTCGCCAATGAGGTGCTGGCTTTCTTACTCCCTGCAATCATAGCAATCACTGCCCGTATCTGGTTCGGTCCAATTGGTTGGCCCAGCTGGGAGCAAACACCTCAGATAGGAGTGGTTTTACTCCTCATAGCCGGAGCAGCTTGGCTGATTGCTGACTTTGGAAAGATTACTCGCTCGCGTCGTGGCATCCAGTTGCTGACTAAGTACAACCTCACCACAGCCAAGATGGCGGTGCAAGCGGCTGTGGTGGGTCGTGAGATCCTCAAGGGGGTCGGTGAAATCGAGGTACCAAGACCATGGCGAACAGTGGTGGATGTGGAGCACACTGTAGATGGTGAACATGTCCCAGCGCCCAAGCATGGACCGCTTTCAGATCTTGTATCGGGTCTGTTGGACATGGGCGCTGACGCCGTCGAGAGCGCTATAGAACAGGTCAGGGGGCCCGCTGGGGACATGATGGGCAAGCTGGATGAGGACATCCAGTTGAGAATCACTGCTCGCGTCAAGGCATCTACTCGCTCACTGCTACGCGACACCATCTTCTCGATAGCGCCACTGGTTGTGCTAGCCGGTCTACAGAGTCTGGTCTAGCAGTCTCTTCTCATGTGAGGAGGCTAGCACTATCCAAGCCAACCCGAGGGCAATCTGGACCATCCCTGTGAGGGCAATCAACTCCCTGAGTCCGAGAATATTGTTCTCCATGATGAGTCCTCCGATGACTGCCGAAATCCCCATCATCAAGGTGATTCCGAAGTGGTCAGTTCCAGCCACCCTACCGCGCCATTCATCGGCAGACCTCTCCTGTAGAAAAGTGGTTGAAAGTACCCAGTTAAGGCCACTCGCAGCATGCGAGAAGAACACCAGTATCAGAACTATCTCAGTCCACTCGACGACCGAGACGGCGATGTAGAACAACCCGCAGACTCCCACAGCGAGTCCCAGAAGATACGGCCTCAGACGTGGGTTCTCCATCAATGGCCTCCCTGCAATGGGGCCGAAGCCGCTACCGAATCCTCTAGCCATGAACAGGATGCCGATACCCGTCGCGACCTCGCCGAAGCCGGCTTCCATCCCTATCAAAATCAGCAGGAATACCTGAGCCCCTCCTCCAGAGGCCCACAGGCCCTTGGCGAACACCACTCGGCGCAGCGGTGGGCTGGATAGGATATACCTCCATCCAGCGACGATCTCTTCGACGACTACTCGAGGGGTGACACTCTTCCTATCTGTGGTGTCCGGGCCACCGGGTGGCAGTGTCATGATTACCAGAGCCGCCGCAACGAAGGTCACGGTGTCTATCCATAGCGCCGTTTGGATGCCGTAGATGGAGATGGTCAGTCCACCTATCGCGGAACCCAGCCCCAGTGCCACCGACCATCCTCCAGAGGCCAAGGCATTGGCAGTCAACAGTTCTTGATCGTCACAGATGTTGGGAAGATAGGCGTACTCAGCAGGGTCAAAGACCGCTCTAGCAGCCACCATCACCACCGCCAGTACATACACCGATGTCAGATTCCCAAGTAAATCTAAAGCAAGTACGAAAACAAGAATAACCAGAGAAGCGATGTTAGCACCCAGCATGAGCCCCTTGCGTGAATATCGGTCCGCCAGCATCCCTGTGAATGGAGTTACCAGGGCCAGCGCAAAACTCCTCGAGGCCATCACACCGGCAATCGCCAGTGGCGAGTTGTCAGTGGCTTCCCCGGCGAGGATGAAGAGGGCGATTACGGTGAACCAGTCACCAATGAATGAGATTTCGTTCGCAACGAACAGGCGGCGGAACGAGGAGTTCCTTCTCAGCAACTCGATGTAACCTACACCACTCATGTCCATGCGCGTGGTCTGGACACTATGATTACTCGCCCTTGCATGAGAAGCCCTAAGTCCGTCCCGCCAACGCCAATCTCATGGTCGAGGAGCGACTGGTCTGGATGGACCTCGAGATGACCGGTCTCGAACCTGAAGAGAATACCATCATTGAGATTGCCACTATAGTAACCGAGGGCAACTTGGATGTGGTTGCCGAGGGACCAGCTTTCGCGATTTCTCAGCCCGAGTCGGAACTGGCTAAGATGGACAATTGGAATCTCACACACCACACCGAGAACGGACTCCTAGACAGAGTCAGGAACCATGGCATTCCGATGGCTGAGGCCGAGATGATGACAATCGAGTTCCTGCGTGAGCACTGCATCGGGGGTGTATCACCGCTTTGCGGCAATACCATCGGCCAAGATAGGCGCTTCCTGCGACGTTACATGCCCGAGTTGCACGACTTCTTTCACTACCGCAGCGTCGATGTGACCTCGATTAAGCAACTAGTCGACAGATGGTACCCGAATATGCCTCGAGCGACCAAGCCAGCAGGGCATCGGGCACTCGACGATATTCGAGGCAGCATTGCTGAACTGGAGCACTACCGCGAGCATGTATTCCGTGACTAAAACGGTCCTTTCTAGAACAATTTCTTGATGTTTGGAGTATTCCGTCTATCATTATATTTAATAATTATTAAGAAAGATAAAACAGCGTATTGCGCAGTTGTCCTGTAATAAATTCTAGTTTATTGTCGCTCAATTGGCAGGCCTACAGCGTCGGTCAAGACCACATTGACCGCAAAACCTCTCCTGTGGAAGGAGATCAGTTCAAGTCCGTGAATCAGATGCCCCGTCACAGCTCTGCCGATGACAGGGCGACCATCGTCGTCTGGAGTCAACTCTCGACGCTCGCCCTCGATGCCCTCAAGCCATGGCAACATGCCCTCGGGAGAGTAGCGAACGCCGAGAATCATGTCGCAGCCCTCAGTCCACTGAGCGGATTCGGCATCGGCCCCACTCGGTATTGCAGGAGCATTCGGATGAGTGTGTAGCCAGTGCGAGAAACGACCCCCCCTCACTCCTCTGGACTCATCGAATAGGCCATCCATCCACTCCTCTGGGACATGGTGGACAGAATACGAGTCACCCCGGTTGACAAGATGTGGCTCACCGAGAACGAAGCCCTGGCCCGAGAACAAACCATTTTCAAAATCAGCCCCGCAGTAGGTCTTTTCGACCTCCTCCGAGTGAGGCAGGTCAGGATTCACGTCTATCCCCACGAGAATCTCATCAGGCAACGACTGAAAGGTCCAGTCGAGTATCTGCGCCAGAGTATCTACTGGCATCAGGAGATGAGCCGGGTAACCGTCCCTGCCTTCCAGTGATTGTTCGTTGTACTGGGCAGCGGCCTCTAGTAGCCAATCGGCAGCCATGCTTGCGGGTTAAGGCCGCTCGACTTGAGTTCGACGGCTAGCAGCCGAGACTGTGACGTCGAGTACAACGTGGTCCCAGTGCGGCGCGTAGCTCTTCACCACCAGCGCCTCAGCAGCATCTACTGAGAAACCTCTCCCCCTCTCACGCAGCGCCTCGGTAACGCCAGTGGCCCAAGCGACGTGATTTCCAGAAGCTGCCACGCCGTGCACGTGTAGAACGCCGCCAGAGGGTCTGAGAGCGGTCATAGCGAGGGCGTACCCGCCCTCGGCTGACGGTAGTAAACCGAGGATGATACGGTCAGCAACCCCTTCCAAATTTGCCATCGTGACTCGATTGTCACCGAAGTGAACGGTGCAGCGTCCCGCCACCCCATTGCTTTTGAGATTCGACTCTAGCGCCCGCACAGCGTTCGGATTCCACTCGCAGCAGTGGATGTGATCGACCTGCGAGTGGACCAACATAGGCAGCGAGTAGTAGCCTATGCCGGCGTATAGGTCGACCACGACCTCGCCGGTGCCGGTTACCTCTCCCATCCTGCGCCGCTCGTTGACGTTACCTGCTGAGAACATGCACTGGGTGAGGTTGTAGCCGTAATCCACCCCACTCTCCCGGCGCACGACCCAGTCGTCCTTACCGAGTAACATCTCGACGGAGCTCTCGCGCATCTCGCCTGATATCTCCCCGAGCTTTGCCAATCTGTTGACCTTTAACGCCTCGGCAACCGCACTCCAAAGATCCTCTGAGATATGCAAATCCCACTCCCCTTGGAATGCTGAGTTCGGTAGCAGAACAACATCGGAAAACCTCTCCCACTTGCTCGGCAACCGGTCTAGGAGTGCTATGCACTCCTCATCTCTCAATCCAGCCCCACGCAACACCTCTCCGACAGATTCGACGAGACGGCGGTGTGGATTTTCCCTGTGCATCTGACCTCTGGTCGAAGCATTTTGGATTCAGACTTATGGCTCTGATGTTCATGCCCGCGTCTGTGCAGCGTACTGCCATACTTCTCATCATGCTCCTGATGGCGCCTATTGCGGCAGCCGACCCTCCCCCTGGGCAACCCGATGTCGTGAACGACATCTGCGCGACATGGAATAGCGCTAGTGGGGTCTGCGACGACTACGACTCGTCGTTGGACCAGACCCCTGGGCAGGAGTGGATGCGAAGTTCCGTTGAGATAGGAATCGAGGACGCAGAAATGGTCGAGATGAAGGTTGGACTCTCAGTTCACGAGATGTCAAGGGACGATTTGCAGCTCAGCGACCTCGACCTCGAAGGCGATAGCGCCCCATGGGATGGGATTCCTGCAGATTACATCCGTAACTACCAGAGTCTCCACAGGGGTGGCGGCGACACCGTGTCAGATTTGATGCTAGAGAGAATTGAGGAGATAATGGAGGAATTCATTGACATCAACTTCCCTAATGTCAACACCACCACCATAACCACTGTCTCTGAGGTCGATTTCAAGGCACAACCGGACGCTAACTGCGTCTACGACTCCGATTACGACTCGATAGACGAGGTCAACGACTTCGACAACGACCCGTTTCAGCCGCCGCTGTGCTTCGAGGTCGTGCTGCAGATGGAGGTCGATACCAGCGCCTTCGGCCTGAAACCGGAAACCTCTGACATCAACCGGATGATGCAGGGCATGCTGACGATGGGTGCGGTCCTGACCTCCGAGTTCAACGCCAGTTCGCCGATGGGCCATTCGGTCGAGCTCTCGGTGGTCCCCCCTGACTACGCCGACGTGAGCAGCGTAGAGGCCCCCGGTTCGACCAAGACGACGATGCGCGACGGCTACCCTCAGACTTACTCTCTTATCGCCGTCGACAACACCCAAGCGGTGACTGAGGCGGCCCTCGACTCGGTCCGGCTTGTTTCCGAGCTCGTTCACAGATCGATTACCACTCCGACCGCGAGCATCAACCCGAGGGAGCCATCACTGAAGATTGACCTGATAGTGGACGCCACCGACACCCAGAACTCGCGATTCGACCTCGAGATATCTATTCACTACCTAGATTCCGTCACTCTCGACGACTGGGGTGCCGACCTGCATGACGGCACCATCGAGATTCCTTGGGTGACCTCCGACGGCATCAGACTACTCAATCAGGAAGTCGACGAGGATATGTCCGCGATTCTTCAAGGAATACCCGTTGAGGAACTGTCCTCGGCGTTCTCCGACGCTCTGGGTGCCGACATCTGGTTTGGCGCCCCGCAGTTCGCACAAGCCGACTCTGAAGGCGGTCTGGACTTTCGGCACACTCCGGGAGTGACCTGTGAGGAGTCACTCGAAGTCAGTTACTGCGTCGAGGGCAAGGACGCCATGGGCGGAGCCTGGCCCGTCGTCCTCGAAACCACATCGCAGTCGACCCCGATGAGGGTCTCATCGGTAGTCGAGAGGATGCTTGAAAACAGCGGCGGAGACATCACCACCATCGACCTCTCGAAGGTCACCGACGATGACCTCGCCTCGATTATGAACGTGGTCGAAGTCGAGCTTTCCACTGACACCGGATGGCTGCAGGACCTGCTTCCTGACGGCATGCCGAGCACCGAGCTGACCTTGACCTTGCACTTGCCGGAGTGGATAGAGTCGACCATCGGCGACCCATCGACAGTTGTCATCACAGCCCCCCCAACAGGAGGGGGGGAGCAGGACTTCGGCTTTGCCGGAACTAGAATCTTTGACTGGAGGCACCCCATATGCCTCGAGTCCGACCCCTGCGAGGATGACAGCCCCGACTTGATTTGCGGCCCGAACCAGAAGACCTGCGTATCGCTCGACATTGTGGTCGACATCGAGAAGTTTGCGATTCGCGAGACTTCGTTTGCCGCCGAGGTCGAGTTCACGGCCGAGGTGGTGATGGAGATCTACCGACTGGGAATCGACTTAGGTGAGGACGACATCACCCTACACCCTGTCCCCGCTGATCTGTTGAGACGTGCAATCGTGATGGGAGACCGCCTGCAAGGCGGGTTACTCGCCGGCTCGGACCTCGAGGCACCGTTGGATTTGGGGGTGGGAGAGCCGATTGACGTCGAGATATCCAATCTTGGGATGGAGATGCTGGGCGAGGAACTGGAGATGAGATCGAGCGAGATTATAGATGCCGAAGGTTCGTTCAATACCGTGCAGGACTTCGGGATGGGCCCATACACTATCTCTGCCGACCTGCTACATTTGCCCGTGTCTCCTTCATTGGGGTTCGGCGACACCACGATGCCGAGCAATTCTGAGGTCGGTGACAGTGTCCCTCTCCGCTTCGGCTTCAAAATCGAGCGCACCGTCGTCACAGCCGCACTCAGGGGTGAAGACATAGACATCAAGGCCCAGCCCGCAGCCATCGGTTTCATCATAGCTAACCAGATGGCTGCTGCCTTTGGATCGCCGATACTGACCGATTCGGGAGTCCAGGTGGAGGGGGCGGAGTTCTTCCTCGAAGTGACGCCGCTGATGGAGCACACCGTGTTCGGAACCATCCGCTCATCTGCGAGGATGGAGATACACCTGCCGAATTCGGTTAGGCTGCTCAGCTTTGAGAGTCAGATGGACCTCGGTGAGTTGACCGAGGTTGACGGCAGGCAGGTGGTGGTGTACAGGACCCCGGTATGCCCGGATGCGACGACTTGGGCGCAGTGTAGCAAGAATTCGGACATTGTATCTTACTCTGTCGAGGTCAGTTGGATGTTCGTATTAGGTGAACTCACTCCGTACCTATTCGTGCTGCTGGTCGGCCTGGGGCTTCTGATTAGCAGACGCAGGAGGCGCAAGATGGAGCGTAATGAGAAGAAGCAGGAGGAGTCCTCAGCGGAGGAGCAGAAAATTGCCGAGCTGGCCATGGAGTCTGAGTTCGGCAAACTTGACGACAAGATAGTGGTAGTCGATGAGGCGTACTTCGAAGAAGAGGTGAAAGAAGAATCCAAGGAAGACGAGGAAGACTGGTGGGAGAATTAGTTGTTCAGATGCCCGTGGACCCGCTCAGCCATCGCCTTGCCTATTCCCGGAACCCCGAGCAGTTCTCCAACACTCGCATGTTCTATTCCGCGCCTGCCTCCGAAGTGTCGGAGAAGGGCCTGAATTTTCTTCGCCCCAAGTCCATCAATCTCCTCTAGAGGGTCGCCTATCGCACCCTTGCCACGCCGCTTCCTGTGGTAGCGGTTGACGAAACGGTGAGCCTCATCGCGAGCATGGACGAGAACCCTGCCGTGCTTGCTTAGAATCTGCGCTCCGCGGCCGTCCATGTGCAGCGTCTCTTCGCGTTTAGCCAGCGCCGCTACCGGGAAGCGCCCGGCTAGACCGTGGCCGTCCAACATTCTCAGGATGCTCGACAGGTGGGTTTCGCCGCCGTCTAGCAGCAGCATATCGGGCCAGCCGTCTTGGTGCTTCAACCATCGTTCGACCACCTCAGACATCATCCTGAGGTCGTCCGGCGCGTCGCTCTTGACCCGGTAGGTCCGATACTCCTTCTTCGCCGGCCTGCCATTGCGTAGTACGACTGACGCTCCGACGCGCTCGTCACCCTGCAACTGGGCCATGTCAAAGCACACGATATGGTCAAGCGAATCAAGTCCGAGCAATCTCGCTGCATCATCAGCGGCAGCTTGTTCGAGGTTGCCTGAACGCCTCTTCTGGTGGTGTTCGACCTGCTCCTCGGCATTCTGATCAGCCATCCCGCGCAGTAGAGCCAATTCGCCGCGCTGCGGCACTCTGACCTCAACGGCGCCGGCGCGCCGTTCCACCAACCAAGCCCTCATCGACTCACCGATAGGCGCTGGGACGAGGACAGTGCGAGGGGGTTTGGCGCTCGAGTAATGCTCAGCGAGGACACAGGCGACCGAATCGGCAATATCGCCTCTGTGAACCAACGGATACTCGAGTTGCCCTTGGATGATACCGTCCTTTGCGTTCAAGACCACAACCATTCCGTTATCCCCTCTGGAGGCGAAGCCAATGGCGTCGCAATCCTGGTAGAACCTGCTGTGTACTACTTTCTGCGAGACAGTCCTCTGGACCGAGCCGATTAGGTCACGCGTCCTAGCCGCCGCCTCATAGTCCAGTGCCAGCGAAGAGGTATCCATATCATTTTGGAGCGACTTGATTAGGACGCCCGCGTCACCGTCAAGGACACCGATTGCAGCCGCAATGCGCTCATCGTACCCCTTCGCATCGATACAGGGTCCGTGGCACAGTCCGATGTGCATTGCTAGGCAACCTTGCGGCAGTAACTCAGGACAATCGCGGATGCCGAAGTGGCGGCGCAGCAACTGAATCACTCGCTTGGCTGCGCCGGGATCGGCGAAAGGACCCCATCGGAGCGAGCCCTTAGGAGGGTGTCGTGTGTAGATGATGCGAGGGTGCTCATGGTCAGTTAGGGCGATGAAAGGGTACGATTTGTCGTCCTTCAGCATCGAATTGTAGCGAGGTTTGTGCTCCCTAATCAGCTGCCTCTCAAGAATCAGGGCATCGCTCGGACTCTTGGTAACAATGAAGTCAACGCGGTCTGAGTCCTCAACCAGTCGGGGAACCATATCCCGATCGGGATTGGGTACGAAGTACGACTTGACACGAGAACGTAGGTCAGTGGCCTTCCCGACGTAGGTGACCCGCTCGTCAGTCCGCCGGAATAGGTAGACTCCGGGCTTGCGTGGTAAGTCAATACCAGTAGGGTCGAGCGCCATGTAGGTTGATGCGCTGTAGGTGAACGCCCATGAACCCGTGCCTTCGCTCGGGCGCTATGCTCTCCGAGGCGCAGTCGCGAATCCTATCCCGCCTCGCGCAGTTTGGAGGCGGGTTGGAGGCCGCATGGGACGTACCTAGGGCGTTGTCTCTGCCCGGTCTCGCAGAGTCGCTAGGAGTAGTCAGGTCGGCCCTGCACGCTCCACTCTCCTCACTCGAAGCTGAGGGTTACGTCTCGACCCGCTCAGCTCACGTCACCGGCGGCGGCTCGCGTCGTCGCACAGTCGTTCACATTACAGATACTGGTCGCGAGGCTATCTCAGAACTCGAAGAGCCATCGACGGCTCGCAGAGGACGCAGTTTTGGCCCTCTACCCGAGCAGATTTCCCTGCACGGTAGGGACGAAGATGCAACAAACCTCTCGGACTCACTGCTCGCTGGATCCAACGTGCTCCTGAGTGGTCTGCCCGGTGTCGGCAAATCCAGTCTCGCCCGCTCCGTTGCAGAGCAGGTCATGAGTATGGGCTGGACCGTGCGATGGGCCTCCTGTGGCTCCGATACTGATGCAGCGGGTGTAGGTAAGATGTGGCTGGGCGAGGATGCACCCTCCTCCCCTTCAGCCATCATTGGCGCCTCAGACGGTCCGAGGACCCTGCTGGTCCTCGACGAGGCTCAGGAATTGCACCTGCGTCATGCTACAGGTGTGGCGGAATTGCTTGACGAGGCATCACCGGGAAGCTCTTCTGTGCTTGCGGTGTCAAGATCTCCGAGCCCCTTCGGACTTCCTGAGGGCTTCTCCGAGTTCAAGCTCGAGGGACTGACTCTAAAGCACGCCATATCCTTGCTCCCAAGCGACACCGACAGCGCTACTGCTAGGAGCGTCGCAGAGGCCCTAGGTGGCCACCCACTCGCTCTCCGTCTGTGGTTGCCAGGCGAAGAGGTGCCCGAGCTCGGCGAGGCTGTACAGGAATACGTCGAGTCCACGGTGATGCACAGACTCAGCAACGAAGGCACGAGAACTCTGGACGAATTCTGTATCTCCCCTTCGTCGCTATTGGTCAGTGAACTCTTCGATGGAGAGGGTGCGAATGAGCTCGATGATTCCGCCATACTGAGGTGGAGTGGCGTCATGGCCGAGCCCCACCACTTGATTCGCAATGTCCGTCGGGGCTCCTGGTCAGATGAACAGTCCAATGCACTGCACGCGCAGGCAGTTGGCAGATGGGCCACCAGACAAGGAGTCAGAGCACGCAGGATGGAAGGCCATCACATGGTTCACTCTGGAGAGCCCGACACTGAATGGGTTTCCGAGCACATCCAAGCCATAGCCGAGCAGGACAGCGCTGCGGCAGCGGTCCTGCTCGAACAGGCTGTTAGCCTAAGTGAGGACGAGTCCCTCAGGGAGGCCGCCGCCGATCTTGCTCTGGAGCGCGGCGAGGCGGAGATAGCCGAGTCCCACATTGATGGTCTGAGCGCAGGTGTTGCCAGAAAACTCCGCTCCGCCCGGCTGGCTCGTCTCCAAGGTGATCCGAAGTCCGCGGAAGACATTGAGGCTAGTGCGATGGCTGAAATGACTCCCGCTGAGCGCACCAAGGCAGCCATCGCATCCCTAGTGCGCCGATACGACGACCGGTTGCCCGGTCGCATCGACCGCCGACTAGCGCAAGAGCTGACTAGAGACGCAGATGCGGTGACCGTGTCCTCACTGCCGGAATCAGAGCGCAGCGCCGGCAGCCTCGCCCTCGACCTCATCAGGCATGGCATCGCTCTCGAAATCGACGATGTCTCCGCAGCCGCGAAGGCGCACAGCGCCCTTGAATCTGCTATGGGTCCCGAACACCCTCGCATGGCAATGCTCGACCTACGTGCGCGCCTTTCATCGAGGACCGGTGGGAGCGCCTCAGCAGAGACACTCAGTTTAGCTAGGTCGCTGATTGAATCGCGCAAGGATCTCAGTGAGAGGATTCGCCTCATCCACGCAACTCTCGAGGCTACCGACAGCCACCCTGACTGGCTTGTCGAGGCCCACGCCTCAGTTGCCGCCATGCCGCTGCGTGAGGACCTCGCAATGCACCGCCGTCTGTGCGCCCAGCGCTGGTACTGGCGCGGCGTCCTTGAACCTGAACGCAGATTGTCACACTGGAGGGAGGCTGTAGGTAGGTTCAGAATGGCTGAGTGCAGTGCAGCAGCAACAGAACTCATCGGAAGAATGGCGAGAGCAATCTAGATCTCTGCACCGATGAGGGTGCGTGTCTCGGTGATTCCGGGAATCGACCTGACTCCCTGAACGATGCAACGAGTCAGTTCGGCCTCGTCATCGGCCTCAATCTTGACGAATAGGTCGTGAGGTCCGAAGACAATCCACTGTCCGACCACTCCCTCAATGGCACCTACGGCCTCCCTGACAGCAATCTCGCAGCCTACTTCGGTCGTGATGAGAACGAATCCGACAGCCATTCTCACACCTCCACTGCAATCAGCGTCTCAGTCTTGATGATTCCAGCCACTGAGCGCATTTTACCAATCAGGGTCTTGGCCATCTCTCCTTCGTCGGCGAAGTCAATACGTGTCACCAAATCGTACTCCCCGTAGGAAACATGAGTCTCTGTGACGCTGTCAATTTCTAGAAGTGCCAGATACACATCTTTCTCGAGTCCCGGCTCTACCTTAATCAGAACGAAGGCAGTACTCATTCTCAGTCCTCGACGGGCATCGCGCTCGGTCGCTGTTTATGACCTCTACTATACGTTAGTTCGACATCACTCATGTGTGCGCAAGGGATAACAGGCGGACAGCGAGCGGACTAGCCATGCAAGCATCTGTCTCGGCAGTTCGCAGGCGTGCTGTAGCACTTATTCTCCTGCTGCTGCTTTCAGCCTCTCCGCTGGTCCCGGCTACGTTTGGTGCTGTGTCCCGTTCGACCACCGTGTGGTCGGGAACTGTGGTGCTTCAGGACGGCTACACAGTCGAGAGTGGGGAAATACTCGTAGTCCAATCTGGAACCACCATCCAGCTTGGCGATGACGAGAACATACTCGTGGCTGGAAGAATCACCGTACAGGGCACGAACACAGCGCCAGTGCTACTCGAATCCATTTTGGGCAATCACGACGGTATCGTGTTCAATTCGAGCAGCAGCGGGCTGGGCTCCAAGATAGAGAATCTCACAATCACCGATGCGGAGTACGGCGTCACCATCTATGACAGCGATCCGACTATGAACGACCTCACGATCATCAATGCTGACAGGGTTGCCGTCGACCTGTTCGACGGGGCATCGCCACGAATCAATGACCTCATCATAGACGGCGGCGGCCAGGATGTCCACGGATTTTCCACCTCATGGCGTTACGGCATCGGACTTTCGGTTGGGGCCTACTCGGCCCCCATCATTGATGGCATGACCGCCGACGGCCTAATTACCCGTGGACTGAACTACTGGGGTAACTCGGGCGGTCTAATCTCAAACCTAGAGATATCCAATGTCAGCGGCTCCACCCTCGCTATCGCTGCCGGGATATGGGTGGAGGACTCGATACCACTGATATCGGACTCCAGCGTGAGCCGGTGTGACAGCGGTATCTTCGTGCGCCATATCACCTCTGGATGGACCACCCGACCAACCTTTGTGGGAATGACAGTTGAGGACAGCCAGTACTATGGCGTCATGGTCGAGCAATACAACCACAGCCAGTACTCCAACGTGCCTCACAACGCTGTCTTCAACGACCTCGAAGTGAGAGGGACGGGGGGGCTGGGAGCCAAGACACCTGGGCTTGCTTACGCCGCATTCGAGGTCAATACCAGCGGGGTACAGGTCACTGACGCGCTAATTGAGGACAACGCTGCTGTCGGCTTCAAGGCCTATATGATTGGTTCTTCGACTATACTCAACGAAATTGATCTGCTGAGGAACGGCAGGCCGAGTGACACAGCTCCTCTCAACGACAGGGCTGGCATGTTCATGCGCAGCGCCAACTGGGCCCCTACCATCAACGATCTAGTGGTCCGCAACTCAACGGGACCGGGCGTACTACTGTGGAAGGGAGGCGCTCAGGGCGCTGATTGGGTGATAGCCGACAATGGCGCTACCGGGGTGGATATCCGCGAGTTCCACCCCGACTTATCTGGGGTAATCAGCACCGGCAACGGCGGACACGGTGTCTCGGTAAGAGACTCCAGCAATGTCGAATTGGCATACGTGACGACCTATCAGAACGGACTCGGCGCGACACTGCCTCAACTCGGGGCCGGTTTCTACTTCCACGAGTCTAACGACGTCATGAGCGGCGGCAAGAATTCGACCTGCTTTGAGTGCACATCAATCGAGGACCAGCATGGATTCGTGGTGCGCGACAGCATCGACCTACAATTGCTCTCAGTTGACATCAGGGACTCCGTTAACGCCCCCGCACTGGACATCGACAACAGTGGGATGGAACACGACGGCACGGTCATCATGGACGACATCAAGATCAACCTCAATTCGACCGGCCACTCAGTCATGCTGGACGAAGTCGACGGTCTGGTCCGAGGTCTCGACATGAACGGCGACAATGGCGGCCTGAAGTGGGACGCCAGTAGCCAGGAGGTCTCGTACCTTGAGAACAGCGTAATCCGCGGCAATACCGACTCCTGTTTCGACATGGTAGATCACAGCGAGTTGTTCATCCACAACGTTGCAATGGCTTGTTATTCCGGTGCTCCGGCAAGCGCTACCTCCAGTTTCGTCAACTTCACTGGCTCATGGTTCACCAATGGATTCGCCGATAGTTTCGAGATGTTGGGAGACAGCCATCTGCGTTGGATATCTTCAGGCGATATCGACACACCAATCTACGCCGGACAGGACAACATCCTCGATGTGATGTGGATGGTCGAGGTTCACTCTGTCAATCAGCACCTGCTACACATCCCTCACGCCGAGTTCAACCTCACCTTCGACCTGTACGAGTCCGAGCATACAGGCACCCTGCCATACTCAGGACACTACTCGTACGGTCCCTTCATCGGTGAGCGCTGGACTCCGATGCAGGGCTGGTCCGACATCAACACAGTCCACACCGGTTGCGACTACGACGGCGTCCACAACGACACTGCAGCAGTCGACCTCGACGCGGATATCTCGGTGTTCTGCCACCTTGAGTTGTCCAATCAGCCGCCTTTTATCCTGTGGGACTCGCCCGAGCACGAGGCAGTCTACGCCAGCGGTAGTCAGGTGGTCTTCGACGCCAATCGGTCCTGGGACCTCGATTTCGACGAACTGAGTTACAGTTGGACCAGCAGTATCGACGGCGACCTGTTGAGCGCGTGTGGCTCTCCTCCGGGCGGAAACGGTTCGTCGTTCACTGCCAACCTCAACGCCGTCCTCTGTCTCTCAGATGGAGTCCATCAGATTACCCTCGAGGTCTGCGACAGCCAGAACCAATGCGTGCAGGAGGCCCGTGAGATTGAGCTGGCCAACCTGCCTCCGGTACTCTCGGTCGGAACAACGCCGCAGATCTCGGCTTGGGGCACTCTCTACCTCGGAATCACTGCCAACGTCACTATCCACCTAGGCAGCACGTACGATCCAGAGGGAGACGAACTGCACTGCTGGGTGGAGACTTCTTACGAGCAAGGCACCGGTCAACCACCTGCAGGAGATGCAGAGTGCCTCGCCTCGATTATCCACACCTTCCCGGGTGCACCCAACCAGTTCTCGGTGACGGTGTACGCCTCGGACGGCGTCAATGTCCCCGTCTCATGGACCTTCAACGTCGAGCTCTACAATGAGATACCAGTGGCGGAGCTGGAGATTACTCGCACGGGCATGACATCGTCGGCAACCGTGCGACTCGATGGGACTGCGACCTTTGACCCCGAGGGCGACGGAGTCAAGTTCGAGTTCTGGAGCGACCGAGACGGCCTTCTCGCCTCTGGGGTGACACCTGACTCGACAGTCGAGTGGATTGGGACCTTGTCGAAAGGAGGCCACATCATCACGATGTACGCGAGCGACAATCGCCCTAATCATGCAGACATGTGGAACTCTGCCACCGCCGAACTCAGCGTATCTAACTCACCGCCCGTGGCGCTGATTGCCAGCCCGTCCGACGGGATACTAACTGACTCCGGCGAGCTACTGGTCTTCGATGCCACTGGCTCGGGAGACTGGGACGCTGCTTGCATCGACCTGCCTGACAATGGCAGTGGGCTGGTTTGCAATCCCTTTGCGACATTCAGCACTGATCTAGTCAGCGTGCTCTGGGAGAGCGATCTGTTGAGCGAGCCGATGGGTAGTGGATGGGTATTAGAGACTAGGTTGCCGGAGGGCGTGCATCAGGTTACCCTGACTGTTGAGGACGGTTCAGGGACCTCGGACGTGGCTGAGATCATGGTCAGGGTCGATGAGTCAGCACCGGTCCTTGTCCTTGACTCGCCGATGCCTGATATCGAGGTCCACTCTAATCTGCCTGTGCTGTTCGACTTCCGCCGCTCGTTCGATCCCGACGGTGACGACTTCACCGTTAGCGTGTACTCAGACCTGATGGCCGAGCCGATACTTGAGGACAAGACGGCGGACTATTGGTACAACGACTACCTGCCAGCCGGAGAGCACATACTACGCTTTGAGCTGATAGACTCCAACGGGATGCAGCGCACCCATTCACAAGCACTCAAGGTGCTGGAGACCGGACCCGTGGCGGGAATCTCCGGCCTCTCAGAGGGCCAGTACATCCCACCGGGCGAGCCCGTGGTACTCAACGCCTCGACCTCCTATGACTACGATGATGACATCGTACTCTACCAATGGGTCCTGAATGACGGAACGCTGCTGAGCGACAAGATAGTCCACACTGCGAGTTTCCCGCCCGGGCCCGTGCGCATCGACTTGCTGGTCAAGGACTCGAGGGGCGACTCATCTTCGGCCTCGATTAACCTTACAATCGGCTCCAGTTCGCCGCAGTTGTACGAGCTCGAGGTCTCACCGAGCAGCATCGACCTTGAGGAGCCGACATCGGTCCTCATCACGGTGCAGCTCGTAGACCCCGACGGCACCACCTCCTCCGTGCGCGGAGAACTGCGCGCTGGAGGGGTGTCACAGTCCCTTGAGTTCCGGGATGATGGCATGGAGGGCGACCAGTTTGCAGGTGATGATATCTGGACCTACATATCGGTCTGGACCCTGACAGGGAGCAGCGCGAGGGTGGAGGTGTGGGCACTCGACGGTGACATGGTCAGCCCAGGGCTTGTCGAAGTCATTCCTATCGAGTCTCCTGAGGACACGAGCATGTTCGACTGGCTGCTCGGCACAGGTCTTCCATTCCTGATTATGGCCCTGACTCTAGCTGTAATGGGGGGAATAGTCTACGCGAGCACCCGTAGGAGACAGGTCTCAAAGGACCTCGAGATGATTGAGTCGTGGTCTGGATTCGACCCACGAGAGTTGGATGAAGAGTTTGAGGATTGAATCGTACAACAAGGCAGGGAGAAAATGGGAAAAATAAATCTCAAAGACAAATTATCTCTGTTTTCAGAACACTGGTCTCCAAAGGTAATCGCAGAGATGAACGATTACCAATTCAAATTAGTCAAAATTCAGGGCGATTTCGTTTGGCATAATCATGCAGATACCGATGAGGTATTCATTGTAATCAAGGGTGAGATGAAAATAGAGTTTGAGAACGAGACTGTGGAATTGAGCGAGGGTGACATGTATGTGGTCCCAAAAGGAGTTGATCACAAACCCTGTGCTGAAACTGAATGCGAGGTCATGCTTGTTGAACCTCGAGACGTCATCAATACTGGCAGCACAGAAGGCGAATTAACAGCCTCTAATGATGTCTGGATTTGACATTGAGGCACAGAAGTCAGGATAGTAACTGTTCCTACGACACCTCAAAGATGAGGCTACAGCAGGTCAGCGCACCTTCGGCTTTCGCCAGCTCCGAGGCGACTACGGGCCGTGCATCATAGCCTAGGGCAGAGAGGCGCTGGCCAGTCCGGGGAAAGTCGGCCGCGAAAAGGACCGTACTACCAATGCGGACGACATTGGCCGCACTCGGCTCCGATGGGTCGACGGAGATGCAGGCATGCTCGGGAAAGGCACCGGCATCGACCCACTCAGGATTGATGAGAAGGGTGTCGTCCGAGACCGCGGTCACCGCTGACTTCAGGTGGAGACATCCGTCGAAATTGACTCTCACAACGCGGTAGCCATGATCGGTGACCAACGCTCTCAACTGGCGCACGGCCTCGGCGTTGCTGCGGGTGGAGGTACCGACGTAGATGCTCTTGGCCACTACCATGACGTCCCCTCCATCGAGTATCGCAGGTGCTTGGATGTGCTTGAGTGAGCGGTGCGGTGTGAGCGCCCGTTCGATTGAACGACGTTCTCCACGCCGGGAAAGCGCCCCCGGCCTCGTGATGACCGCGATCTCGTCAAGCACGATGGCAATGTCCTCGACGAACACCGAATCGGGAAAATCCAACTCTTCATCAAGATGTTCGACTCGGCAGCCGAGTTCCTCGAGAATATCTTCGTAGAGGCCGTGCTGAGCCCGCGCGTTTTCAACATCTATAGCTTCGCGCTCGAGAAAGGTCAGCTCGCAGACCCCGATGCCCGGGCTAACTCCTCTGGTGATTGCTACACGCATTCGCTTCATAGGCAGGTAGTCTGAGGACATAAAGTAGCGGAACATCTCCCGTCCTGTGTGGAAACCGGGCTGCACGGCAAGGTTGTGCTCGTCACTGGCGGTGCTGGTGGCATAGGCCAGGCCATTTGCAGAGCGTTCGCCTCCGAGGGTGCTCGCGTGGTCGTGCATCATTTTTCCTCGACTGCCGCGGCCGTATCGCTCGCTGAGGAAATCAATGGAATAGCCATCCGTGCGGATCTGCGTGATGACAAGGAAGCACTATCGATGGTTCGAAGCATTGTCTCGGAATGGGGGGGCCTCGATATTTGCATCGCCAATGCCGGCCACTATCCAACACCGTCCAAGCCGCTTTGGGAGATTGATGATGAGCGTTGGACCTCCACCATTGACTCCAATCTGGGTGTTACAGTGAGCACTGCTCGTGCCTTCCTTGGCCACGCCGCAGAAGTTGGGCGGGGATCAATCGTTCTGATTGGTTCGACAGCAGGTATCTACGGCGAATCAGGACATGCTGACTACGCTGCTGCGAAGGGCGCCATCACATCAGGTCTACTGATGTCATTGAAGAACGACATCTCGCATATTGGCGGTGTTCGTGTTAATGCGGTCGCTCCGGGATGGACTGTCACACCAAAGAAGGTCGAACAGGGGGTTGATGAGAATCTAATAGAGCGTGCAACTGCGACGATGGCACTGAAGAAGCTCGCTACCCCCGAGGATGTGGCTAACGCAGTGGTCATGCTAGCGTCGGACGAGATTTCAGGACACATCACGGGCCAGGTAATCGAGGTCGCGGGCGGAATGGAAGGACGTTTAATTCCTTGAATTATTCAACCTACAGCCTCGATTCTGGCTACCTCTCTAGAGGTGACCAGTACGTCCATCCCACTGTCTGACAGTCGCCACTTGGGACGTCGTGCCTCTGAGGCAGCTTCGACCATCTCAACATTGCGCAGTTCGTTGAGGTGGTGACTCAACAGCTGCCTCGAAATTTCTAACTTCAATCGGATATCGGTGCCTGAGAGGCCTATGTTTCCGGATTCGGACAGTACCTCGAGTATGGCTAGGCGAGTCCCGACGACAGGGCTCCTAATTCGCCCAATTTCCTCCCTAGACAGACTGGAAATTGCATAGCGGCGTAGTTTACCATCCCTCCACGAGATAATCTGACCGGTAGATTCCAGAGTGTGGAGGTGGTAAGCCGTCACTCCGTTGGCGAGCCCTAGGGCGTCGCGCAGTGCGGAGAAGTGAATTCCCGCGTTTGCCTCGAGGTATCCGAGCAGACGACCGCGGGTGAGCATGTCTTCTCGATTGCTCTTCATCCTCGCGAGCATAGGGGACATCAGCGCCACTAGAACTGTCACCTTCACAAACTCAAGTACTAACGATCCGAGAACGAGTGACCCTAGGGCACCCACTCCTCCCGCTAGGAGCCTCTGAGGCAGGGTAGAACCAGAATCATCCTCTTTTTCTCCTCGCTTGATGACAGGCTGTGCCTCCTCGGAATCTCCTTCGGCGGCTTCAGGCGTCTCGTCGTTTACGGTAATCCCGTAATCGGTGATTTCATCCAGCGGCGTGTTCATCATCCAGCCACCGGCGAGCATAGCAGCTACCGCAAGAGCAGTTACGAGTCGCACCGTATGGATGCCTTCCATTACTTTGCGCAACCCATCTTCACCTATGACTACCGTGGTGAATTGGTTTGACATTACGTAGTGGTGTTGAATAACAGAACTCTCATCACGAGCCGAGGAGCGATGCCCGAGGAGTCTGATGTTTCCATCGGTGATGACACCGAACGCGAGGAGGCGATGCTGACCGCGGCCCGTTCAGTAGTGAGGACGTGCATGCAGGTGCGACCGCACGAGCACGTGCTGGTAGTCACCGACCCGTCGACTTCCGAAGTCGGTCGTTCACTATACGAGGCCGCCTCGGAGGTTACTGATCGCATACTCATGATGATGATGCCTCGCAGACATAGGCAGGGCAACGAGCCCCCGGCCTCGGTCGGCGATCTGATGCGCCGTCAGAATGTCGTATTGCTCGCCACTCGCCACTCCCTGACTCACACCCGTGCACGACTGACCGCATCGCGGGAGGGGGCTAGAATAGCTTCGATGCCTGGAATCGACGAGGAGATGATGGCGATGGGTGGAATGACCGCCGACTACAACGCCCTGCAGAAGGAGATATCGGGACTGAATCCGATGCTGAGGCGCAGGCGCGACGTCAAGGTAACGACTCCAGCGGGCACCAATGTGACCTTCAGGACCGGGGCCCGCTGGGTGCTCGAGGACAACGGCATATGCAACCGGCCCGGGCAGGTGACTAACCTGCCGGCCGGAAAGGTCTTCGTTCTACCAAAGGAACAGACCCTGAACGGCAAAATCGTCATCGATGGTTCGTGGGAAGGCGTCCTGCTAGACGAGCCCCTCATCTTCCTTGTCGAGGAAGGCATGGTGGTCAGCATCTCCGGGGGTGAGTTGGCAGAGAGTGTTGGGTCGGTGCTCGACGAGGCCAAGGTCGGTCTGCGTCCGTCTAGGGCTGGGCGGGTCAGGACAGTGGCTGAGTTTGGCTTCGGGATGAACTCGAGGGCGAGGATGACTGGAAATAGGCTTGAGGATCAGGTGGCCCGTGGGTCGGCTTACTTCGGAATCGGTGACAACTCCGCTCTCGGGGGTTCGGCAAGAGTAGGTATCCACATGCGAGGGGTCATGTTGAAACCGACAATCGAACTGAACGACGTCGACCTCGTGGTCGATGGCAAGATAACCGCCCGCAAGAGGTGATGAATTGCGCGCGCTACTCTGGTGCAATGGGCAACAACCCTCGGAAACTGTCGTCGAGGGCCTTCTCAAGGGTGCTGTTTGCTTCGGAGTCGATGGAGGGGCCGATAGGGCTGCTGAGGCGGGTTATGAGGTCGAGCAGGTCCTTGGAGATCTCGATTCTGTCGATTCCGACAGGTGGCGAGGTCAGACCTACGAATTAGCTGACCAGTCGAGTAGCGACCTAGCCAAGTCTCTCTCACTACTCATTAAGCGTGGTTACAATGAGATCGACGTCGTCGGCTCGGATGGAGGCGCTACAAGCCACTTCCTCGGGAGTTGGGCGGCGTTGTGCGAGGTACCTTCAGGGGCAGCCATACGACTCCACCACGAGGACTCGGTAACTCATAGGCTACATCCCCAGGAAGGCGAGCGCGAGTTCGCGGTGCGCTCCGGAGGCGAATTCTCAGTGTTCGCACTAACTCCCTGCCGTAGCGTACACCTGTACGGCGCTCGGTGGGAGTTGAACGGTGCGCCGATGAACCTGTCCACGAAAGGTCTCCACAATGTTGGCTCGGGCGAGTCAGTGCACATCCAAGCTGACGGAGTCCTAGTGGTGATAGTCCCGCGGGGCTAATCACTCCTCTTCTACAGCCGGTTGCTTGGGATCGCGGGAGAGCAGCATGGCGATTGGACGCGTTCTCTCGTCGGACTCCAGAGCAATCTTCATGATTACAGCCAGAGGAACTCCGAGGACCATTCCCATTACTCCCCACGCCCAGCCCCAGAAGGCCACTAGGAGAAGCAGCACGATAGGGGACATGTCAAGCCGCTGTCCGGCCAGTTGTGGCTCGACCACAGCCCCCCATGCCTGCTGATTGAGGACCAACACCAGAATGAGTATGGCAACCCAAGTCGGGCTCAGTACGATGAAGCCGAGGAAGATTGGAGGAATCAGTGAAATCAACGCTCCCACGTAGGGAATGAAGTCCATCATGAAGGTGATTGATGCCCACATAAACCAACCAGGGATATCGAGGTACCAGAGGACAATCCCCGCGATTACGGCCTGACCGAAGGCTACGGTGGCTCTAGTAACGACATAGGTGTTGATACCCTCTCCTGAGGAGCTTGCTACAGCCTGCACCCTCTCAGCATCCTCTGGGTAAGCCGCCTCCAAGCGGCGAGGCAAAGTCTCGGCCTCGAGGATGATGAAGAGCAGGAAGATGAGAACAGTCACTGCGCTGGCAGTAAAACTCGCCAACGAACCAACGAATCCAGTCAGATAGTTGTTGATGGTGTCCAAACTCAAGAGCGCCGTCAGGCCGCTGACGTCGAAGGAGTATCCCCAGAACTCGAGTCCCTCCAGCCAGGTCAGCTTGGTGTTGAGCTTCTCGGTCAGCCCGGGTATCTCCTCAGTGAACAAGGTCAGGTTGGAGTAGAGTAACTGTGATGCTATCCACATCACTAGGAAGAGTATCACTACGAGGACGCCGTATGGCATCAGTGGATGGCCGTGCTTCTGTATTATCGGACGCTCCTCCAACCACTGTGCAGCGGGTCGGATGAGCAGGAAGAGAAGAGTTGCAATCACTAGGGGCTGTATCACCGCCTTGAGCTGGATTATCGCTAGCACCGAGACCATCAGGATGATAGCGATGTTGGCTACTGTGCCCGAAGGTAAATCACGCAGGCTCTGAGTCTCCCCCATGCTCTCCCCTACCCCTGCCAGTGCGACCAACGCATGAATAATTCCCCAACTGGGATTTTCACTCCGCCCTTTTGTATATGGCTTCAAAACGCCCTGCATCGTGCTCAAAGGTGAATTTCTCAAGCACTCTGCGTCGACCAGCCTCTCCCTTCTCTTGCAATCTCTCAGGGTCGGCCAGTTCGGCCATAATGGCATCCGCCATGGAATCTGAATCCCCCATCACGAACAGCCTGCCGACGCTCTCGTCCACCATCTCTGGAAGCGGTCCGTGATCGACTGTCACAACGGGAGTACCCGAAGCCATGGCTTCTAGTGGAATAAGACCCTGGCCCTCGTAGTAAGACGGGTAGACCACGAGGTCTGCGGAGCGGAACAGCGCCGCCAACTCTTCGAAGGGCATCCCCGACTCAATTGTTACCGCGTCAGCCACACCGAGAGCTTGGGCCTGCCTCTGCAAGCGCGAGCGCAGATGGCCACGTCCGACGATTACCAGATGAATCTGGGAGTCCGATGAATGGACATTGGCGAAGGCTCGGAGCAGCAGGCCGTAGCCTTTCCTCGCCGCTAGACGCCCCACTGCCAGCAACAGAAGCGAGTCACCATATCTGGATCGAATCCCTTCGTGGGTTGCGACAGAATCCTCATCATCACGGTGCAGTGGCACGAACATGCTGGTGTCAACGCCCCAGTGTACCACTTCGCAGTCCCAGTCGGACGGCGGTGAATAGCGCGCCTCGAAGTCATTCTTGGTGGCCTCGGAGTTGGCCACGCACACGCTGGAGCCACGGACCGCAGCCCTCTCATAGCCGGCGTAGTGCTTGGCTGTCAAGAGTATCGCGAGGTCATTGGGGTTGGCCCAGACCGCTGCCTCCTTCTGCTTCGAGGCGGCAACCAGTCCATCCCGCTCGCCCAGCCACGAGCCGTGCAGTGAGGAGACCACCGGAGCAATGTTCGCCCGACAACTCTCAAACTGCTTGGTATTCCACGATATCATCGGGCAGTGTAGGTGGACGACGTCTACCCGATCGCGAGCGTGCAGGTGCTTCAGAGCACGCATCGCACTGCGACCGTAAGAGCGTGTGAATGTCATTGGGAGGGGGACCCAACTCACGTTCAATACCTCAACACCCTCGATTATTGGCGCAACACCTCCTCCTGATCGAGTGATGACGGTGATTCGGTGACCTCTAGCGGCCAGAGCGGCGGACAGGTGGTACACCGTTGAACCCATCCCGCCCCAGCGAGGCGGATATTCGGCTGATAGCATGGCTATGTGCATGGTTCCCCCTTATTCGGGGCTCAGCACCCGCATTTCAAGAGTACGACCTCTGGGCAGCGCTTCGCATTGTTCAAAACGAGGCCTTTGGTCGCCGCCTTCGATAGCATGGCCGACTCTCTACCAGTTCATGTCACTGTGGTGATACCGACGCGCAATGAGGAAGCCGCCATCGTGGACACAATTCGCTCCATCCCGAATGATGGCTGGTGCGAGAAACTAGACTTCCTCATTATCGATGGCAACTCGACCGACCGCACCAGAGAACTCGCTGAGGGAGAGGGAGCGATTGTGTACGTTGAACCTAGGAAAGGATACGGTAGAGCGTACAAGACAGGTTTCTCAATGGCTCCGGGAGATGTCATTGTGACTATGGATGCGGACTGCACATATCCCGGTGAAGAGGTTCCCGGATTGGTGCGGAAGCTGCTCAATGAGGAACTGCAGTGGATTACCTGTGACAGGTTGCGCCGAGCTGAGGAAGGAGCGATGCCCGGGATCCACGGTTTCGGTAATTGGGTTCTGAGTACAACTGCAAGCCTGCTCTACTGGTACGGTGTGCACGATTCTCAAAGTGGCATGTGGGTGTTCAACAAGTCAATATTTGAGGACGAGCGCGTGCGCCCTAAGCACGATGGTATGCCACTTTCTCAGGAGTTCAAAATCAGGGCGCGCCGGTATCTGGGTAAGAAGAATACAGTTGAGGTGAGTGTTCCATATCGCCCACGTGTCGGCGAGGCGGAAATCAACACTTGGGGGGATGGTTTGCTCAACCTCCGATTCCTCTTCACCCACAGGCTAGGACTAACCCGCCAAGTCACGCCCTGGGGTCCAGAGTAACGAATCATAGGGAGCCGACATCAACGGTCCAGAAAACACTCCACTACCAGCTAGACAGCTAGTCGCCACTATACGCTGAGACTTCTCTGGAAGAACTCAGTGCTGCAACCAAGTGCGTGCCTTCTCGCCGTCCACTGACCTCCCTTGTGGACCCCTAGGTTGGGGACGGCTGCGAAGGCCGCCAAACGCTCTTCGGGTTCGTTGAGCGGAATGACGATACCAGGCATAATCTCTGCCGACATATCACCCTGCATGTCGATGCGGATGGTCCTGTGACTGTCAAGCCTGATGGCCTTAGGGTCGAAACTCAGGGACTCAATCGAGTCGAACGAGTGCTGCGCGCCCTCGTAGACGTGAACCTCGATGTTCGCACCGTGCGGTGTGATATCATCCACCAGACTCTCGACAAGACTCAGAGGCACCCAATCGTCCTCATCACCGTGCAATACCAAGATTGGACTCTTCGACCAGCGTTGGTCATCCATTCTTAGATGGGCCGCTGGATAGAGAGGGAGATGGGCAGCAAAGCGCTCGCCGTCAGGCGCTAGCGCCTCTGCCAGAGGCTCCCAAGAGGAGTAGAGGGCGACCGTGCCTCCTAGACTCCAACCAGCTATGCCAATTCGGGCAGCATCTATCGCAGGATGGGTACTCAGCATCCTGAGGGCCTGGTATACATCGGCCAGCATCATGGCGTATGTCACACTCATCTGATCCTCGACTGTGGATTCGATGAGCCTCGAGTCGAAGCTGTGCACCCTGAAGACCGCGAATCCAGCCTCTAGCCAGCCCACTATGTGCTCGTGGTGGTGGCCCCGCCAGTTCAGGCTCCCATGCACGGCGACCACGCACGGCATGGGGTCACTGGCGGGGTGCTCTGGCATCAGAAGGGAGCCGAACACTGGATGTTGAGGAGTCGAGTCCATCTTGCACAGGATGTGATGAATCTCGAAGGGACTTGCAGATGGATATTCGATGATGCCTATCCGGCCATCCGAGAGGTCGGGGGGAGACTCCATGGCTTATCTCCGGAGTTGTCAGGTATCTTTCTTTTGGGTCTGATGCAGGGGTGACTCAAGGGCCCAAGTCGCTTATCATGGATATGCCGATGATTGCTGCTTGATGGACCGAAATCTGGACCTACACATCGCCGCCCTGATTTTCATGAGCGGCACGCAAGCCCTAGTCTCCGGTTCCGAGGAAGGAGATGTAGGAACGACGAATGCCCTTACCCTAGCGGAGGAGGAACCCGAGGAACCGATCCCCGCCCCGAGGCCGCGTAACACCCCTTTCCCCCCGTTCCAACCCATAGGGCCGACAGTTTGAGTAGAAAATGTCCAACCATCTAACCAACCGCTTGATATTCCCAAAGCCATTGGCCACCAACATGAAGCGAAGTCCACGGACTGCAATTCTAGTACTGCTGATGATGCTGAACTCAGGTTGCCTGGGTGCTATAGACGACCTCGATGACATCGATGACGAGATTATCGATCCAATTCTCGACTGGCTCGAGGGCGAGTACCCTCGACTGGATCTACCTATCCGTGAGCGCACCTCGCCGGTGCTCGACATCTACGACGAGTGCGAACTCCTGCTGACGAATCTTCAGGACTCGATCTACAACGAGATGCTGGTCGCACTGGACCAGCAGGCGTACTGGCACTGGGCTGGCCCCGTCTGGCGCGGCGGCTGGATGGAAGACGATGTGATGGTGGAGATGGACGGCGCGCCCATGACTGCCGAAGATGGATCGGCTGATTTCGGGTCAAACACCGAAGACACTAGCCGCGAGGGCGAGTACTCCGAGACCAACAATCAGGAGGAAGGTGTCGACGAGGCCGACTTCCTGAAGACCGACGGTTACCACATCTACATGCTCAACGGCAACTTGCTGGTAATCATGGGCGTCCCTGAGTTCGGCGAACTGACGCTTGAGTCCAACATAAGCGTGCAGGGCTATCCAATGCAGATGATGCTTGATGGCGACAGACTCGTCATCGCCTCCTCGATATACTACTGGAACCTCCCAGTCGATGACCCGCTGCGGGAGCTGATGTCGGAAGAGGTCACCGTCAGCTACCCTGGAGAAGAGGAGTACTCCTACACCTACACTCGCGTACAAAATCTCGTGAAGTACACCGTCATCAACGTCTCCGACAGGACTGCTCCGGAGGTCGAGCGCGAGATTTACATCGAGGGTAATTACCACACTGCGAGGCTGGTCGACGGGACCATGCGCTCGGTGACCCACCTATGGACCTACATTGAGGGCATGCGCACCTGGGTCTACTTGCCTGATACCTACTGGGAGACTGATTCCGACGAGGAGAGGATGGAGATCTGGAACGAGAGCATGGAGGGGACCATTGCAGCCAATCAGGCCATCATAGACGATTTGACTCTAGACGACTTCGCTCCGCACATCTACGAGGTCGGAGAGGACGGTCTGTTCCAGCACCCGATAAGCTCAGGCGACTGCAGCGAGTACTCGGCCAGCGCTGACAGCGCTGGCCGCGGCTTCACAACCATCATGACGATTCAGATGCTAAGTGACGACTCTGACATGGAAGTCGATCACATCACATCCTCGTGGGCACACGTGTATGCATCTCAGGACGTCATGGTGCTCGCTGAGCCCGCTAACGACTGGTGGTGGTTCTGGCGCAACTCCGGCTGGGACGATGCCACCAACATTCACGTCTTCGACATCAGTGACCCATCCGAGACCACTTACGTGGCTTCGGGCAGGGTCGACGGCACGGTACAGGATCAATTCTCGCTCTCGGAGCACAACGGGGTCATCCGCGTCGCCACTACCGAGGACGCATGGGGCCGCTGGTGGCTAGAGACCGAGGAATGGACAGGACCTTCCAACAACGTGTTCACCCTTGCCGCGATGGAGTGCATGATCCCCGAAGGATGCGAGGGGGACTCCAGTGAGCTGGTGCAAATCGGCCATGTCGGCGACATCGCCGAAGGCGAACGCATCTGGAGTGCACGCTTCGTGGGCGACCGCGCCTACCTAGTCACCTTCCGCAACATGGATCCGCTCTGGGTCATCGACCTCACCAATCCGGCCGACCCAGAGATTCTCGGTGAACTTGAGGTCCCAGGTGTCTCGACCTACATTCACCCGGTCGATGCGAACACCTTGCTGACCATTGGCATCGGACCCGGGCCCGACGGAGAGGGCCTCGACTGGTCGGTCACGCAGGTCTCCTTGTTCGATGTCAGCGATCCCACCAACCCGGTGCTCGCTGACTCGCTGCCGCTGTCCCCGGCCTACGAGGACGATAGCTGCGACGAGTGGGGCTGCGGCTGGTCGTGGTCATACTCCGAGGCCACCTACGAGCACAAGGCGTTCACCTACTGGGCGCCCGAGCAGTTGCTCGCTATTCCCCTGTCCACCTACCGTTACACCTACGACGAGGTCACCATTGATGGACGCACCTACACATACTCCGGCTACGAGTTCGTCTCCACTCTCGAGCTCATCGACGTAGACGTCGAGAGTGGCACGCTCAGCACCCACGGAATGGTCAACCACTCCGAGTTCTACAACGAGGGCGGCCTGTCAGGCTGGTGGGGAGGTTCGACCAGCATCCGCCGGTCGATCTTCATGGGCGACTACGTCTACGCATTCTCCGCTGCCGGTGCATCGGTCCACAGGACCGACGACCTCGAGCTAATGGTTGAGATTGAGATTCCCGGGTATGACGAGCCAGAGGTCTACTACTACGACAATGAGGGCGAGACCACTGACCCTGACACCACCTCGTCTGACGGCGAGGATCGAGAGGATGACGAGAACTCCGCAACTCTTGAGGGCTAATCAGGAGAACTCGAGCGCACGTCCGGCGGATCCGGGCGCAGTCACAGCGTTGCCGCGTAGTGTACCACCTGCATCACGCGAATGCACCGCCACCCCGTCGACGATGGTGAGCATCGGCCATCCTGTCAGTGCCATCCCCTCGAGTGCCGTCCAACCTACACGGGTCCAGGTGTCCGTGTCGTGGACCCTCCTGCGAGACTCCATATCTACAAGGACGAGGTCGGCGTCCATGCCCTCGACCAGTCTGCCCTTACCGGTCATGCCGTAGACTCGGGCAGGCCCCTCGCACATCCAACCGACCACGTCGGGCACACTGCATTTGCCGTCAGCCGCGTGTGTCAGCATCAGCGGCAGTGAAGTTTCCACGCCAGGCATCCCCGAGTGCGCTTGCGGGAATCCCAGTTTCTTGTTCTCAAGCGTGTGTGGGGCGTGGTCAGTGGCAATGCAGTCGATGGTGCCGTCTCTCAGGCGTCGCCACAGCGTCTCACGGTCCTCGGCGTATCGGATTGGCGGATTCATCACCAGCCTAGTGCCGCGCTCGGCCACGTCACTATCGTCGAAAGTGAGGTGCTGTGGGCAAACCTCGGTGGTGATTAGGCTGCCTTTGTTATTCGCCAGCCAATCGGCTTCGAGGGCGCTGGTCAGGTGCAGGACGTGCAGCCTGTGTCTGTGTGACTCCGCTAGCGCCGCCGCTCTCTTGGTGGCGATGAGAGCAGTCTCGCTGTCCCGCCACTCAGCGTGTGCCGTGACATCGGTCCTATGCGCGAACTCGGGCTTGCGGGCATTCAACCTGTCCTCATCCTCAGCATGAACGGCGATGATGCCCGCGGTGCCCGCGAAGATGTTCTCGAGGTGCTGCTGCTGGTGCACCAGCAGGTTTCCCGTGCTGCTGCCCATGAACACCTTGATGCCGCATATCCCGACTGTTGGTGAGGGGGAGTCGGGGGTGCCCACCGCCTGTTGCAGGTCGACCACGTTGTCGGGGGTGGCACCGATGAAGAAGCCATGATGAGTCACCGCGCTGCGAGCTGCTGAGTCTAGTTTGGCCTGCATAGCTTCCATGGTAGTAGCGGCGGGGACATTGTTCGGCATGTCTAGGAAGGCGGTGACTCCGCCGGCAGCCGCAGCCCTGCTGCCGCTGCCAATATCCTCTTTCTCGGACTGTCCGGGCTCACGGAAGTGAACCTGAGGGTCGATTGCACCGGGAATCAGATGCAATCCCTCTCCGTCAATCACGGTCTCGCCGTCAAGCGGCTCCAGTCCCCCTCCCGAGGCGATCGAGGCAATCTTCCCTGCAACTACTCGCAGGTCGCCGTGAACGATGCCACCGCCGATGACCATTGCCGAGTTGCGAATCAGAAGGCCGCCAACCACTCTCTCACCTGATGGGCTGCGGTGCGAGAAGTCCCATGACTGTTCGCGTGCGCGTTCATGCCTTCCTTCCGTCTAAGGTGCTGTTCATATAACCAACCGTAGACCCAATGATATAGCGGGTTGGAGTAGCCAGGTTATCTCGTCGGGCTCATAACCCGGAGACCGGTAGTTCAAATCTACCACCCGCTACCATAGACGAAACATAACTGAAAGTGAAAATCGTTGTACTGAGAGCAAACGACGAGGTGAAGCACTTTCAGCCACCAGCAAGGGTCAATCGTTTGTTCAAATACTATCGAACCCCGATAGAGGTTGTAACAAGGTGAGAGACATGACCAAGAAGACAGCAAGTGAGAAGGTCGAAGAAAGCAAGATAGTGATTGATGTGGACGAGCCTGAGAGTACCGTAGAGGATCTTCCAGGAGTCGGCCCCGCGACAGCAGAGAAACTGCGCGAAGCAGGCTTTGACGAATTACTCTCCATAGCGGTGATGAGCCCGACTGAGCTGGCTGAGCAAGCCGAACTGGGCGAGGCCGTAGCGGCCAAAATCATCTCTGGTGCGAAGAAGATGGCCAACATAGGCGGCTTCGTCAGTGGCACAGCACTTCTAGACCGCCGGCGACAGGTGCAGAAGCTCACATCGGGAACCTCGTCATTGGATGAGCTGCTCGGTGGTGGCTTTGAGACCCAAGCTATCGTAGAGGTCTATGGCGAGTTTGGCAGTGGTAAGACTCAGATTGGGCACCAGCTCGCAGTCAATACAATTCTGCCCTTGGATCAGGGAGGATTCGACGGTGAGGTCTTCTACATCGATACCGAGGACACTTTCAGGCCCGAGCGGATAACGCAGATGGCCGAAGCTGTTGGGATAGATCCACTGGACGCCCTTGACCGGATTCATGTCGCTCGGGCTTACAACTCAGCCCACCAGATACTCTTAGTGGATGAGATCAAGAGGATGTCAAAGAACATCGATGTCAAGTTAATCATCGTCGACTCGTTGACCAGTCATTTCCGCGCAGAGTATGTCGGACGCGGCATGCTGGCCCCTAGACAGCAGAAGCTCAACCGTCACTTGAAGGAGCTCAAGCAAGTCGCAGACGTCCAGAATGCTCTGGTTTTGGTGACCAACCAGGTCATGTCGAAGCCCGATGCGATGTGGGGAGATCCGACGAGAGCCATTGGAGGGCATATCGTAGCACACGCCAGCACATTCCGCTTGTACCTCAGGAAGTCGAAGGGGGGCAGACGCATAGCCCGCCTCGTCGACAGTCCTAACCTGCCTGAGGGCGAAGCGGTCTTTACCGTGACATCCGAGGGCCTAGAGGACTGATTCCTGTAGGCTCCTCGGGTCCGAAAGACCAGGGGTATCTCTGAACCACTGCATGAACAGAGCAGTGGATATCGCGTACAGAACCGCCATCACGATGAATGGGGTGCGAAAGTCGCCTCCGCTCATCAGAACCGCCCCCAGATATCCACCTACTGCGGCCATCGCACTTCCGAACAAGCGTGATATGCCAATGTAAGTGGCCCGCTCTGTTGGATGTAACTGACCCATACTGAATGCCTCGAATGCTGGGCCTGACATATTGAACAGAGTTGTTCTCAGGACCCATGCGAGACCAGCTAAGGAAACCACGGTCTCGGGTGCGGCCAGCTCCGGCGCGAAGCCAATGAGGAGGATGAAGGGAATCGCTGCGAACCTCGTCCACACGATGGTAGCGACCTCTCCCGCCCGTTCGACCACCAGGGGAACAGTGAACGCCCCTATGGCGAGGAAGAATGAGCCAGCTGCAAAGACCATCCCAATCTGGTGCTCGTGAGCGTGCAGGTCGTAGTGGAAGAACACGTTCGCGAGCCTGAGAACGAAACCTCCTCCCAACGATAGCAGAGTCCCTATAACTACGAATCGGTACACTGTTTTCGGGTTACGGAGAGCCGAGAGCCAGCCTCTGCGTTCATCTTGCGCGACCTCTGCCTTTGCTTTGGTCACCTCTTCCGAGACATGCCGCTTGAGCATGATAGCCGGTATCAGAGATAGGAACCACCACGCTATTCCGATGTGAACCGCCCACCTGTAGGCCTCGACAAGAGACAGTCCCTCTGAGGCGATGAGGTACTGGGGCAGGAACCCCGCGATCAGTGCTCCCACCATCGCTGCGAGAGTGGCCAACCCCTGTTCGACGCTGAATAGGTGGATTCTCTCACCTGGCTCGGAGTTCTCTGCCATGAACGGCGACTCAGTGACATGGTGCAGCGCGCTAAAGCAGGCTGAGACGGCCGAGAACGCTAGGATCGTATTCGCATTGGTGGACATAATGAGTATCAGCGCGCACACGGCCCCTCCTCCATCACCGATGACGAATCCCCATTTGCGGTCTATGCGATCGGCCAGCTTGCCTGCCGGAATCGCGGCCAGCGAACCCGCTATGCCCAGAACGGCGATTCTAATACCAACGAACTTGACATCGAAGCCTACAGCCAGCAGGTAGAGGTTGAACAGGACCTCCCATGCCCCATGAATCAAATCCATCCCGATGACGTGCAGCAGGTACAACCGGGCATTACGACTGAATTGCCTCAGTCGTCCTAAGTAGCCTACCTCGGAGACACCTTCCATCCTTTCACCTCTAAACCGCTAGGTCGTAGGGAGCAATATACTACCGGTCAGGCCCGAATCTCTGCCATCGCCTCGCCCAATTCACCAATCAGCGATGCGATGTGCTCTTCGTCAAAACCGAGATTGAGTCCGGCGGCTTCAAACAGTTCCGGGAGCGGCTTGGTGTTGCCCAGCCTCATAGCCCGTGCGTAGCGGGCGAGGCCGTCCGCCGCGTCTCTTCTGTGGTGCTGCCACATTTGCAGCGCCCCGAGTTGCGCTATTCCGTACTCGATGTAGTAGAAAGGCACTTGGAATAGATGAAGTTGACCCTGCCAAGAGGTCTCTTTCAGCTCCTCAAAACCACTCCAATCGATTTTCGGACCAAACCTCTTCCTCAACTCTAACCAGTGTTCAGATCGGTCTTCACGAGTATGTTCAGGATTGGCGTAAACCCAGTGCTGGAAGGCATCTATAGTAGCCATCCACGGTAAGAAGCAGACGATTTTTTCGAGATCATCGAGCTTTGCTCTACGAGCCTCCTCATCACTGTAAAATACACCCCATTGGGGTTGACTCATCAACTCCATAGACATCGAGGCTACCTCTGCGAACTCGAGAGGCGGGTTACGCTCATCTATGAGCTCCAAGTTGGAGCTGTAACACGAGTGAAACGCGTGTCCGGCCTCGTGTAACATCGTAGACAGGTTGTCGTGAGTGCCAGCCGCGTTCATGAAGATGAACGGTATCCGAGTCTTCTCGAGGTTGGCCTGGTAGCCGCCAGGTGCCTTGCCCTTCCTGCTCTCAAGGTCGAGAGATTCCTTCTCTCTCAGCATGTCAAACATGCCCCCCAACTCGGGAGACATGTCGTGGAAGACGTTCGAGCAGCCTGTGATTAGCCCTTCGACATCTTTGAAGGGCCTCAGCGGCGGCCTTCCGTGGATGTCCACTCCGCCACCGCTCTTCTCGCTGACGTCCCACGGTCGTAACGCGGTAACTCTGAGGGCCTCGCGCCTAAGCTCTTGGATTTCGTGCATCATTGGTACACAGACGCGCTCAATTGAGTCGTGGAACTCGAGGCAGTCCTCCATAGAGTAGTCGTAGCGATGCTTGGCCTCGAAGATGTAGGAGCGGTAGTCATCGAATCCAGCGTTTACTGCAATCTGATGCCGGATTCGAATCAGTTTGTCGTAAATCTCAGACAGCCTCTCCGTGTCTTGGTTCATCCTCTCTATGACCGCCCTCCAAGCAGCCTCCCGGATGCTGCGATCGATATTCTCGAAGTAGAGGGCCATCTGCGGAAATGTCTTCTCCACGCCCTCGAACTCTACAGTCATGGCTCCGGTGATGGTGCTGTGTTCTGTCTCCAGTTTGGCCTCTTCGATCTGCAAGGGGATGTTCTCTTCTCGAAAGGTCCCAATATCGGTCCGGATGCACTTAATCATCAAGTCGTAGCGAGGCGGTAGGTCGCTGACTGCGGGGTGATCAGCAAGCCTGCGGTTGAAGGCGTCGCCGAACTCCGACAATTTGGGCTGGACGTTCTCAATGAAGTCTAGGTAGGCCTGTCGCTTGTCCTCGCTTTCGGTGTCGCATGTCATAGCAATGCTCAGAAGCGTCCCTGCCTCAGAGATGTGTTCAGCAAGGGTCGAACAGTCTTTGATCAGAGTTTCGAGACAGCCCGAGCAGTTCAACTCGCGATTCAAGAGGTCATGGGCATAGGGTTCAATGTTCTCCCACTGAGCAGCATCGAAATCCTCAGTGATGAATCCAGAACCCAAACTATCACCTCACTTTCGAGCCGGTTTCGGGCCATCTGGCAGAGGCCCCTCTTGGCGACTCCACTTGGCACACTTCCACTCCTCTGCCGTGTCAATGACCTGCTGTCTGATTAGCTCAAGTTCTGGATGCTCTGGGTTGTTCCCCTCAATCCAGCATGCTGTGCAGTACCTCTTGCTCTCGAAGTCCACGAAATTACTCGGAGTGCAGTTCACCTTGCAGGTGACGCAGTGCCTGAATCCGTGAAATTTCGCCATTTTCCTCGAGGAACCCTCGGGCATCTCGCCTATGAGTTTGACCCCATAGGGGTCAATCACCTACATATCAGCGAGAGCGGTGTGGAGAAGGAAGGCTTCTTCTCTCCTCACAGCCTCTATTGAGTCCTCACTCTCGATAACACCTAGTCTCAGTAAACCGGCTTCGCTTGGAACAGGCCTGTAGGCGAGCAACTTCGCTCCAAGGTGCTCTATCAGCCTAGTTGCTTCAATCTCGTTGTCCAGATAGCTAGTGCGTGAAATCTTCATCTGGCCGAATCCCTCTCCGACCACTGTTTCCGGCAGGTGGATTATCCAAGCCAACTGGTCGCCGCTGCTGATGCCGGCACGCTCGAAGGCGGAACTGAGTTGATGCGTGCCTGAGATTAGCCTTAGGAACTCTGCATCGCAGGTCCTTGCCACCATGCGACCCGACTCCTCCAATCTCCTGAGGGCCGTCCAAGCCGTCCACAGTCGAACCTCGCTGCAAGCGGCGTCGTAGGCCAGAAGTAGCCATCTCTCACTAGGCCTCCATTCTCTAAACAACGCAACCACCTCGTTCGGTTCAACCATCGCTTCTTCGAAGTCGATGCCCCAAGCTGGGAACCAGGGTATTGACGAGGATTGGTCCACGCGCTGCGATGGCCTCCTGTTGAAGAAGGGTCTCTATCGCGAGCCCCGCCTAACAGCGCGACTAGCCGTTGCAACCACTCCATCCACTAGTTGAGGACTCCATCCACGCAGGTCGGACAACTTCTGCATGTCTCGCTCGGTCAGAGCAGCCACGTCTGCGGCGTTGGAGACGCCCAGCAGGTCCACCATCTGCCTCGCTCTGGATCTGCCGACTCCGCGCAGGGCCACTAGGCCTAGAAGATCCGCCTTGCATCCGTACCGCACCCTGCGATGAATCTCGTCGACTGCTTCTACTAGGGTGCGATGAGCATTCCTGTCCATCGAAGAGAGCTGTTCATCTTCGGCTAGAATCCTTCTAGTCGCGTAGAGAAGCCACTCGGCTAATTCGACACGTCCTCGCAGGTCCCCTGGCTGCACCCCCCAGTCCCTTTCTACATGCTCTACACGGGCCTCCTCGGTCCAAGATTGGAGTACGAGGACGCCTTTCATCCGACGTTCCTCGTCAAGGTCCACTGCCTCGGTGAGAAACTCCCTCTCATGGCCGTGCAGAGCGGCTTGAATGGCGTCGTAATCGCCCTTCCTCGGCCACAGTGGCAAGAAGTCGGGGGTACAAGAGACCAGATGCAAGAGACTCAAAGGTGAGACCTGTCCGTAATCATCCTCTCCTGTGAGAGTAGCCATGGCCCTGCCTAAACCATCCCGTATGATGCGCCCGGATATTGGATTTAGGTACAACTGCGCGACCCTCTTTCCGAGAGGTGTGGCGTTGTAGGCCATCGAAGGTGACTCAGGAGGGTCGGCCTCGTACGAGTCATGCACACTGGCCTTACGGAAACCAAAGATAGGAGGGCCGCGACGAGGCCTCTCTCCATATCCCCTATTCGGCTCAGATGCGACATCTAGGCCTGTCACTTCGGAGGCGGAGCCGACCCATGACGGAAGTTCGTCCTCCCAATCCTCAGATTGTTCGATGGTAGGTTCTTCGAGGATTCTCACCCGCACCTCGTCAGATTCTCCGAGTCTGTCGATCATCCCGTTCGATGCGAGCCAGCTGACTACATCGTCTATTCTAGCAGCCAGAGACTCAGAATCCAACTGGGTTGCAAGAAATGTCTTGGAGAAGAATTTCCCGAGGGCATCCCTGTCAGCAGTGCCTCCGGTAGCCACCATGGATAGGACGTGAGTGAGCAAAGCAGGATCCTCCTCTGCCCTCAGGGCGTTCGGATTGGCGAGTTTTGAAGTCACTTCTTCAGGTTCGCCGTGCAGGTACAGATCGACCAGATGGGACTCCTCGTCACGGCCCTTTGCAAGCAACCACGCCTCACCGACGTCGTCGTACTTTGGCCGCCCGGCCCTACCCATCATTTGTAAGATTTCGAGTACGGGAAGGGGCATTGTCATGCCCGCAGCCGCGCTCCACCGCCTGTAGTCTCTAACCACTACCGTTCGTGCGGGCAGGTTGACTCCTTGCGCAAGCGTCGGTGTGGCGACCACGCAGAACAAATCACCGCTCTTGAACGAACCTTCGACAATATTGCGGTGTTTACTAGTTAGTCCTGCGTGGTGGAATGCAACACCACCTCTGAGCGAAGATTCCAGCGAGCCCACCGTGGCAGAGGAGTCGCCGCTCCCGCCAAGTCTGTCAGCGATATCCCCCAACCTCTCGACTATTCCCTCATCGAAGTCATGGCTCTTCTCAATCAGCATCCGTTGGATGTGTTTGGAGAGCTCGCGTGCCTCCTTCTGGGCAGAGGCACGGGAGGATACGAAGACGAGGAGCTGCCCACCATTTTGGATAGTATCTTGCAGAATTGCCTGCAGTGGGCGGGTGGTCTTGCCCTCTAGCTCGCGTGGCTCAGGCGGCACCTCTTCTCCAGACCCGTCTACTCGGTGCACTCTAGCATCTAGTCCTGTCAAGGTGCCGTAGCGTAGAGTGACGGGGCGCCAGTCGGATACAATCAGCTCGGAGTCAAGCCATTCTGCCATCTCTGTAGCGTTTCCTACGGTGGCGGAAAGCGCAATAATCTGGGCTTCAGGCCTCCTGTGCCGGATGCGCGATAGCAAGACCTCGAGAGTCGGGCCACGCCCCGGGTCATGCAGCAGATGAAACTCGTCGCTGACGACGATGCCGACCCTGTCCATCATCTCAGAGCGAGTCCGTAGGAGCGAATCCAACTTCTCGCTGGTACACACGAGAATATCTGCCTCCTCTATCATCCCGGTCTCGCTCCCTCTATCGCCGATGGCGAGGCCGACGCGCAGGCCGACTGCAGAGGCAATCTCCCTCAACTCAGCCACCTTTTCAGTGGCCAGAGCCTTCAATGGCACCACATACAGAGCGCGAGCACCTTCCAGGTCACTGATCAATCGGTGGACGATGGCCAAATAAGCTACCAGCGACTTGCCGCTGGCTGTCGGGATAGTAAGCATCACGTTACGTCCTGATAGGGCGTGCGGCAAAGCCTCCGCCTGAGGTGGAAACAACTCCTCAATGCCCCAGCTTTCGCGCAGCATCGACACGATTCTATCGTCCAGCCCGAGCTCCTCGAGCCTGCGCGATGGAGGCTCTGCTGATTGGGTCACGACACGTCTTCGATTCGACCGTTCTAAAGGATGCCGAGTAGTGAGGACTAATTCCAACGATGGTAGGCGGGATGCCCCTCCTTTACAGCGACAAAGAGACCCCCTCCAGTGGCACAGACTTCGCCATCCGCGCTCAAGGTCATTCTCACCTTCGCTCGGCCTTCTTCGATCTCTTCGATTTCCGAACTGACCTGCAGAACAACCCCGTATGGAGTGGGCCTCCTGAGCTTAATCGAGTAAGATGCGGTCACGGTGCAGGGCGGTTCGGACTCACCAGATTGGTCCATTAGGGCCATCGCTGCTGTCCAGTTGCCGTGACAGTCCAGCAGTGTCCCGATTATCCCTCCATTGATCATGCCTGGAAATGCCTGATGCTCAGCCTTGGGCGAGAATTCCATCTCTAACCCGTGCTCGTTGCGGAACGAGCGGATTTTCAAGCCGTTCTGATTGGCCGGTCCACAGCCGAAGCAGATACTGTTCGCCCCGTGCTCCTCCTGTACTGATGGCCCTCTCTGTCTCATATTACTTGCGAGGGCGCACTAGGAATTGAAAATTCCTAGAGTCTGGCCGACGCATGCTCTTAATCGAGGGACCTTTTCCGTGAACCGGTGACAGGCGCGAATTCGAGTTCACAGGATGACGGCCCTGTTGAGGCAGCGGCTCCGAGACCTAAGCGAAGACGATCGCAACCGCTGAAGGTCGCCAATCAAATTCCACAGAGTCGGCGCGATGAGATAGAGAAAGCCCTTGAAGACACCCAGGGCACTCCGAAGAGGTGGTCGAGGAAGAACGGTCCGAAGTATCACAGGTTCCTCAAGAAGAGGATAGGCCCCGGCACCGTGAGACAGATTGAATTTGATTTACTGGATGTCGACATCGGGGAGTCGTGGCCAATCCCCATCACTGTAGTTCACGGAGCCAGACCCGGACCTGTGGTCACCGTGCTCGGGGCACTTCACGGAAACGAGCTCGTCGGACCGCTAGCTCTGACCTACCTATGCGGGCCAAACTTCCTCGGCGAGGACAAGGCAATTGACCCCGCTGCTATGGCTGGAACGCTTCGAATAGTCCCCGTGGTCAATTTACCTGGATATCGGCGTCAGAGCAGGTACATGGCGGATGGCAGAGATTTGAACAGGAGCTTCCCTGGAAAGCCCGATAGCAACACCACCTCAAGAGTGGCACACCGGTTGTGGCACGAAATTATCTCGGGCAGCGACCATGTGATCGACCTCCATACTGCTGCTGCCGGCCGAACCAACATGCCCCAGATTCGTGCTAATTTAGCAGATCGCCCCAGCAATCGGATTGCTAGGTCGTTCGGCATTGAGACGATACTCGACAATGTAGGTCCGAAGGGCTCTCTGCGCAAGACCGCCAATGATGCTGGAATTGGGGCCATAACCTACGAGGGCGGCGGTTCGAACGAGGCTGACCCGGAATCCGTACAGGTTGCCATATATGGGGTGCTGAATGTACTCCGCAGCCTCAAGGTTCTACCTGGCTACCCAAGCCGACCAAGATTTAGGATACTAGCCTCCGGATCGGTGTGGATTCGCTCCGACCAGGGCGGTCTGCTTGATGTATTGACTCCAGCAGGCAGTTTCGTCGAGGAGGGTGAGACGGTTGCCACGGTGACAGACCCAGAGAGGCCTGGCGAGAGTTACGACATTCTCTCTCCAACTAGGGGTCTGCTGATTTCGACCGCTACCCACCCGTTCGTCAACGCCGGTACACCAATTGGACATCTCCTTCCGGTGTCCCGCGGCATCAAGACTCTTCGCAAGCGACTGGATCCGGAGGGATGCCTCGTCACCAGCGGCTCAGACGGCGAGCCCCCTTGGAGGGAGGACGAGGACGTCGAGGACATTTCTGTGGCAGGGGAATGGTCCGGCGGCTCACCCGACGCGGAATGGGGGCGCAACGAAGAGGACCCAGCAGATGAGGAAGCTGGTGAGGCCGATCCAAACTGGGCTTAGTCAGTCCAGTTTAGGGGCTCGAGGTATCTCATCCTCATCTTCGAATACCGGTACGGATGGAATTTCAACAGGAGTATTCTGATGCCCCATGAGGGCACCCAAATCAGGTGCGGAAGGCAGATCGTAGTCCTGAAATTCAGGTGAGAGTGAGAACTTCTCTGGTTTCAGATCGTACGCCTCGTAAGCGTCCTTGAGCTTGCGCTTGTGCGAGAATCTTCCCACTGCGTAGACGCAACCGCCTATCAGGGATAGTAGCACCACGAGGGTCGCAGCGAGGCCGGTAGGAGAAGTGATGAAGGAGAGTAACTTCTCTGAGAGGGTATCAGGCGGTATCCATACATCCATGTCTATGTCCCAGACGAAGACAGTAGTTTGATCTGAGTCGAATAGGGTCGCAGTAATCTGCTGCGGTCCGCTACCTTGGCTGCACAGGTAGATGGTTAGGGTGGTGTCTCCGGCATCGCAGTCGATAGACTCGATGACAATGCCCCTCCCGTCGGAGCTGACGTTCTCCGTCAATGTGTAATCGCCAAACTGCCATGACAACGAGGCGGTGACATTGTCCGGTATCGAACCGATGCTGAGGACAAGACTCTCATTGACCGCATCCCACAAAAGCACCTGGCGGAAGTCAGGGGTAGTTGTGACCAAGTTCTTCCTGCTCAATCCATCATCGACTGCATCGTTGCAGTCGTCATCTCGGCCGTTCCAAGCCTCGACTCCTACAGGGTTGATGGTGCTGACAAGGTCATCACAGTCCTCAAAGTCGTAGAACCCGTCTTCATCGCGGTCGAAGTTGAACTGCAGGGGGTCAGAGCCACTGACCATTACCTCGTGACCGTCCGACATCCCGTCCGTGTCGCTGTCGGCCAATTCTGGGTTAGTAGTAAAGTTGTGAAACTCGTCGAAGTCAGTCAATCCGTCGTCGTCGCTGTCGAGTTCAAAGAAGTCCTCGTCAACGACTTCGTCGCAGTCGTTGTCCTTGCCATCGAGGACCTCGGGCTTGAGCGGCGCTCTGTCGAAGTCCTCATCCTCACAGTCTTGGAACCAGTACCAGCCGTCGGAATCAGCATCGTCGTCGTGGACCAGTGGATCGGCCCCCATCGAGGAGTACTCGTTGTACTCTAGGCCGTCAGGGAGCCCATCGTCGTCGGTGTCCCCATCAAGGTAGTCGGTGGTGATGTTGTGGTACTCGTCGTAGTCGGTCAGCCCGTCGTTGTCGGTATCGCGGTTCCAGTAATCCTCGTCGATTAGGAAGTCGCAGTCGTTGTCGAAGTCATCGAGCAGTTCGATATGACCAGGGGATCGATCACCGTCCTCGTCGTCACAGTCCTCGAACCAATACCACAAATCCGAGTCTGAGTCGGGGTCGTACACCAGCGGGTCTGAGCCAAGGGCGGCGTAGGTGTTGACCTCTTCGCCGTCATCCAGCCCGTCGTCGTCGGTGTCGGAGTCCATGTAGTCAGTGCCGTGGACGTGGTACTCACTCCAGTCTTTGAGTCCGTCATTGTCCCAGTCGGTGAAGTTGTAACCCTCATCGATGTAATCGTCGCAGTTGTCATCGATGCCGTTCAGCAGTTCCGGCTTGCCTGGATTGACGTTCGGATTGGTGTCGTTGCAGTCGTTGAAGTGATAGAACAGGTCCGAGTCGTCATCCGGGTCGTAGATAAGTGGATTACTGGACCAGTAGTTCACCTCTGCTCCGTCTGACAGTCCGTCGTCGTCGGTGTCAGAGTCGAGCGGGTCAGTGCCGGTATTCGTGACTTCGATGGCATCTGTCAGTCCGTCTGTATCGGAGTCGATGGCCAACGGATTGGTTCCGTAGACCATCACCTCGTCGTAGTCGCTCAACCCATCGTCGTCGGTGTCAGCGTCATACGGATCAGTGCCGTAGAGCAGAGTCTCGTTCTCATCGCTCAACCCATCGTCGTCGTGGTCATAGTCGACGTCGACGCCGTGCAGTATCAGCTCCCAAGAGTTGAGTGTCCCGTTGGTGCCAGCCGAGGTGTCCCGCACTTTCAGCGTCCAAGTGCCCAGAGACGATTCATCCCAGTGCCTTACGGTGCTGAACATCCAGTCAGGGTAGTCGTTGCCGTTGTCGTTGCGCGACTCGGCAAGCCAGGATTCTGTGCCTGAGGGCGAAACCAGCACGATGTCCAAATCGCCTCGGGCTGTGTGCGAGATATCGGCCACTAGGTCTACGCTCTCTAGGGAGTACTCGTCGGTCACCACGGTCGTGAACTCGGTCCACGAGGTGGTGTCGGTTGGAATGTCAACAGATGGAGTGTAGGGGCCGTATGTGGCATTGAGTTCCTCTCCTACATTCACCCAGTTCTCAGCCACTGCTACAGCGGCGCCGGCGTCCACCGTTCCGAATCCGTACTTGTGCGAAACGTCGTGACCGGCGCCGTTGAGGCCCCATGATGAGTCACTTGCATCGTTCATGCGCGCACTGTTGACTAGGACGTGTTGTACATCCCTCCAAGTCAAGTTCTCGTTGGCGTCGAGCATCAGCGCAATGACTCCAGCGGCCAACGGGGTAGCACTAGAGGTGCCGCCGAAGGTATGAGTCACGTTGCCGCTGCTGTTGTAGCCGCCTGTCCCAGAGATATCAGTCGTGGTGATACCTTCGCCGTCACCATTGGAGTGCGCTGCGACGAGTATGTTCGCCCCCGGCTCGGCGTAGTAGGACTGGGTACCGTCGTGGTCGATTGCGGTGACAGCGATGGTGAAGCGACTGTTGGCGTAACCGTCGTAGTTTGAGTCATCGTCCGAGCCGAGGCCGTTGCCTGCAGCCCATGTGATTAGGTTGCCCAACCCCTCGCGTCCGTTGTAGGCATCACTTTCGAAGGCCGCCAGAGTTAGCGGCCCGGGCGCCTCAAGGGTCTGACCGTTGTCGGCAGGACCCCAAGAATTGGTGTAGATGTCGATATCGTCACTCTCATAACTCAGCGCATCGGCTTCGGTCGCATCACCAGCCCAGCACGCAATCAACGTCGATCCCGCGATGGTTGCGTTGAATGCGACTCCAGTGACGTCCAGTGCGTTGTTCCCGACTGCAGCGGCCACTCCGGCCACGGCCGTGCCGTGACCGTTCCAGCTGGAGGGACTGGGATCACTATCATCGTCGCACCAGTCATACGAGAGCAACGATGAGTAGTGAGGACTGAGGTCGTTGTGGGCATGGTCGAGTCCGTCATCGACCACACTGATTACCACTCCCGATCCGGTGTAGGTGTCCCAGGTGCTGGTTACGTTGACATCCTCTCCCGATAAGCCGTTGGTTTGGCCGGTGTTCTCAAGGTGCCACTGCTCTGAGAACTCTGTGTCATTCGGCGCGAGTCGCGGTTCCTGCTTCTTCTCCAGCAGCGGTGAGAATGACTCAATTTCTCCCGCTTCAAGAGACTGCTGGAGCAGAATCATCGACTTGAGTGGGTAGTCGAAAACCCAAATGTAGGCTCCTCGAAGAATCGGAGCCGGTTCGCTTGATTCAGGCGCTGCCTTAGTCAATTGGTGCTTTTCGATGGGAACTCTTGTGACGACAAGCCACTCGTGCACCCCTTCAATATCCTCCTCTGAGTAGTCGCCCATATCTCCGACTCTTTCGAAGGCCAACTGCACGGCCCGCGAGTATGTTGGCAGTATCTCGTCACCCTCTATTCCAAGGTCTATCGGCTGCCCCGCACTACCAGCAATCACGCCCCCAAGGGGAGCGAATAGGAGGATGATGAGTACCGCTAGCGCCGTGCGCATGGCCAAACTCGAACGCATTCGACATTTAGCCATTCGTCTGTAGCGTGAAGCATCTGCTTCATGACAGGGAGAACCCCGAGATGGCCGCATGGACCTCTTCATCGCTCATCATTCTACGCTGTCCCTTAGCTACCTCAAACAAGTTAGATACCAGTTCGTCAGTCGCTTTGTAACCGTTCTGCTGTAGCCACCAGATGATGTTGGAGCGCCCACTCATGTGGCCTATCCGAATTACTTGCTGTAGCCCATAGTCCGCAGCAGGTACTCCGGAGTAAACGCGATCTGCGAGCCAGTGGTCGCCTTTCTTCATCGCTTTGACTACAGCAGATGCGTGTACGCCCGTCCCAGTCTCGAAGGCGTCCTCGCCGAACACAGGGTAGTTGCGAGGCAGAGCAACTTCGACGTATTCATGCGCTTTGCGCATGTACTCGTTTAGGGCAGTCAGGTCATTGCTAATCACCCCCATAAGACTGAGATTGACAAGCGTCTGGTCGAGAGGGGCGTTGCCGGCCCTCTCACCCACTCCGAGGGCGGTCCCGTGGATGACATCAGCCCCGGCCTCGTAGGCAGCGAGGTTGTTGGCAACGCCAAGTCCACGGTCTTGATGTCCGTGCCAGTTGACCTCAATGTCACGGCGCTTCACCCCTGCGTCGGATATCACTTCGTCCTGAATGAAGGAGAGCAACTTGCGGACTCCGTTGGGGGTAACGTGCCCGCATGTGTCGCACACGCAGATTCGGTCAGCCCCGAGCTCCAGTGCCCTAGTGTATACGGCTTTGATATCCTCTGGTTTACTGCGCGTGGTGTCCTCGGTGACAAACATCACTGGGATGTCGTTGTCGACGGCGAATGATACAGCCTTCTCGGCTGTCGAGATAATCTTCTCCATCGTCCACCCCTCAGCATACTGGCGAATTGGACTGGTTCCTAGGAAGGCGCTAGCCTGTATCTGCCGCTCGTGCTTGGCCTGTAGATCTACCAGCGGCTCGATGTCACTCACCACCGTGCGAACAGCGCATCCAGGGCGAAGTGCGTAGTCGTTCTCGCCCATGTGAGTGAGCATTGCGTCAATGTGGCCGACGTGGAAGGGGCCAGCACCAGGAAGCCCGAGATCCGCTTTCTGTATTCCGAGGGCCTCCATGAAGTCAATCAGCTCAATCTTCTGTTCGATGGTCGGGTTGCGAGCGCTCGGGCTCTGCAGGCCGTCTCGCAAGGTCTCGTCATCAAACCACAATTCATGCGGGTGGTTCGACTCATCGCGCTTAATCTCGTAATCTATCTTGTTCCAATCGTAAATCAGGTCCTGCTCATCCATTGGCCCACCTCGCTTTACGACGCAGCGCGATGGTGCACTCGGTGTTTGAAGCCATCGGGCTCTCAGGACTTCGTCCGGATCTCACTGCGAACCATTGCAGCCGCAGATAGAACAGCACCTATTCCGGCGCCCAGTAGCCCGAAACTGGCTGCGACTAGAACTATGAACATCAGGGCTAGATAGAGCATGGAGGCGAAGAAGGAGCGAGCGGCCGTGGGTATCCGCCCAGTGGGGTCACGCTCCTCTTCTAGGTCGATTTTCCATACCGAGTTAGCGTACCATATGGTAAGCAAGGCCACATTGCCTCCTAGAACGAAATGGAAAGCACCACTTTCTACCAGTTCGTGGTACGATGGTACGTTCATTGACAAGAGGAGTAGAATGATTACGTACACCTTCATCTCCATGAGCGTTCTTTCCGGTCCCTTCGCATTGGGCATCATTGGGACCCCTACTCTTTCATATTCCTCTGAACGGTACAGCGCTAGCGCCCAGAAGTGAGGAGGAGTCCACAGGAAGATTAGCAGGAACATGAACCACGGCATCGGACTGCCCAAATCGAGGAGTGACTCCAGCATAACCCGGGTTGAGTCAGTAGCTATCGTGAGTCCTCCCTCAGCCACTGCCCAGCCTATTACGGGAGGGGTCGAGCCGGCGATACCGCCGATGACTATGTTCTGCGGCGTCGTACGCTTCAGCCATATGCTGTAGATGAATACGTAGAACAGGATGCTGAAAGCCGACCAGAATGCGGCCACTGAGTTAGCCAGTATCTCAAACCACACTACTCCGAGAAGTGACAGAGCGACCCCGAATCCCAGAGCGGCGTTGGCCGAGACCTCACCCGCAGGCACGGGGCGACTCTTTGTGCGCGTCATCAGCGGATCGATGTCTCTGTCATACCACATGTTGATCGCATTGGCGCCCCCAGCGCTCAGGTATCCTCCTACGAATACCACCAACATTGTCCGCACTGTGTTTGCATCTAGTCCGCCACCGAGCTGGTCATGCACAAGCACGGAGCACAACGCAGTAATCTGCAGAAGCACGACCACCCGTGGCTTTGTCAGAGAGAAGTATGGCCTCAGATTACTCATCGTCGTCCTCCACTACAAGCGCCATCATCGCCCCCATCCAAGCAGTAGATAGGATGATGAAAGAGAGTGAGGCTACAAGCAGATGGATTAGTGAAAGGTACTCGATGTAACCATCACTGATATCCCATGAAAGTATGTACGAGGCTCCGATGCCGATGTTTACCAGATACAAGGCGGTTGACCCCCAGAACCACTTGCACAACACGCTGTTTGAGCCGAATTCCTTCCAGGCCAACCATGATGCCCCTAACAAACTAGCTGCAACCCCAACTACCATCCATCTATGGATAGTCTGAGACTGCAACACCCAGTCGTGAATTGACGGAATCAATTCTCCGTGGCACAATGGCCACGATTCAAACAAACCATTGACTCCGCAAGCGACATTCGCCCCATTGGTGGTCGAAACGAAGGTGCCCGAGAACAGTGTGAACAGAATTCCCGTAGAAAGCCAGAACAACCGATTCCTCCAATTCTTCGAAATAGACTCGAAGTTTGCCCAATCAGGCAGTTTGCGATGGTCCCTTGATATCGCTAGCCAGAGCCAGATTAGGCTGAGCATGAATGCGAGAGCCGAACCCAGATGCAGGGCGACACTCCAGTGCTCGTTGTCCATACTTACCGTCAGCCATCCCACGGCCCCCTGCCATACTATCAGGGCCACAGCAATGCTGGAGGCCAAGTGGACCTCGGAACCGAGTTCCTCTTCACGCCTGACTATCAGCCAATTGAGGAGCACCAGAGGCCCTAGGACGACTCCTGCGAGCAGTCGGTGCGCCCACTCAGTGAAGATCTGAAAAGTCGTGTAACGGTGACCACTCCCCCTTGAGTCAATCTCGTCGGGATTGGCCTCGTACCATGTCTCTTGCTCGGCCTCCGAGACGTCAAAACCAATCGTGCCAAAGCAGGTCGGCCAGTCCGGACATGATTCTCCAGCGTCATAGATTCGAATCACGCCGCCGAGGGCGATGACGAGAAAGGTGACTATCACCAAAGCGCCAGTCAACCGCTTGGCCTGAATCCCGTCGAGCAACTAAAACCTCCCCTCTGAGAGAGCCTTGGAGGTCAGACAAATAGACTTGCCCGAATCGATGCGGACTCACTCTGTGTGAGGGTCTACGTCAATCGGTATCCGGTGCTGCTCATATTCCAGCATCGCTATCTTGTTGGGATCTAGAACGACCCTCCACTTTGCCTCTTCGACACCGTACAATTGAATCAACTCCGCGCTGAAGTGTTGACGCAGTTCGTCCTCGGTTACGAAAAGAGGAGCTCCCATGCTTATCTGAAGCGCTCTGGCACCGATAATCCTCGCCTTTTCGAAGCGTGTGTGGGGTCTTGCGGGCTCTACCATCGGCCGGGCGACCAGCGACTCCCAAATAAGGCCTATGACCAACTAGTCGCCCCCTCAGGGGGCGGTTTATCCCTTCAATCGCGCTCTACCATCATGGCGACGGCGTTTCCCCCACCGAGGCATATCGTCACAATGCCACGGCGCCCTCCAGTGCGTTCTAGGGCGTTCACCAGAGTCATCAGGCAGCGAGTACCGGTAGCCCCTAGTGGATGGCCTATCGCCACCGCCCCTCCGTGCGGATTGAAACGACTCTCAGAAGCGCCAAGAGTCATCTGAATGGCGCACGAGGCCGCCGCGAAAGCCTCGTTATGTTCTAGGATGTCGATGTTTTCCATGCCCATCCCAGTCTGCTTGAGGAGTTTGTGAACGGTTGGGAGGGGGGCGGACATCACCCGGTGCGACTCAACGCCTGAGGTGGCATAGCCAACAATGCGCGCCAGTACAGGCAGACCATGCTGCTCAGCAGCCTCTTCAGAAGCAATCAGTACCGCCGAGGCTCCGTCCGAGACCTGGCTGGAGTTGCCCGCTGTGACCTGTCCGCCTTCCTTGAAAACGGCTGCTAGCTCACCGAGCGACTCCATAGTCGAGCCGATGCGGATGCCCTCGTCGCGCTCGAGATCACCGACTGCGAACACCTCCTTGTCCAACCAGCCTTCCTCCCAGGCTCTGTTTGCCAGAGCGTGCGAGCGCACGGCGAAAGCGTCGGATTGCTCTCTGGTAATGCCGTGCTCATCTGCGATTGTCTCGCCGGTGTTGCCCATCGATTCTCCTGTGTATGCATCTTTCAGACCATCGTGCACAAGCACCGACTCCAGCGAGGCGTAGGAGATGTCATCGCCGCGTCTGGCCCCTCTGATGAAGTGTGGGGCGTTACTCATCGATTCCATGCCGCCGGCCACTACGAGACTCGAGACGCCGGCACTGATCTCTGTAGCTGCTATCATGGCAGCTTTGAGACTTGAACCGCAGACTTTGTTGATGGTGGTGCAGGGGGTGCTGACTGGCAAGCCCGCATTGATTACCACCTGTCTAGCGGGCGCTTGTCCGGCACCAGTCTGCAGGACGTGACCCATGTAGACTTGGTCAATGATACCACTCGACGCATCAACGCCGGCTCGTTGCAACAGCTCCTTCACAGTCAGCGTACCGAGTTCGGTGGCGCTGAAACCGGACAGAGCACCACGGTGCTTGCCCACGGGGGTCCGGGCATAGGCGCAGATGACCGCTTGCGGCATGACACGTTCGAGAGGCGAGCGAGCCTTCAATGGTCCGATTGACGGGTCGTGCCGACGATTACAAATCAGTGGTGTAGCCATAGAACTCGGCGTTCTTTAGGACAGGTCTCTTCTCTGGCTTGACCAGTATCGTCCTGACTCCCCACAGGTCCTTGAAAATGCGATACTGCGAGGTCGTATCGAGGTAGTCAACTCCACTGGTCCCTCCTGTGCCAATTCTCCTTCCCATGATACGCTCGACCATGCGCGCGTGAGAATGCCTCCACTTCACCGTAGACTCCTCTAGTTCTACGATTGCATCAATCAGAGTACGAGGCCAAGTCAGCAGTGGAAGTTCGCGATACGACTCAATGAACAGCAGTCCTGCGCGGGCCCGACTCACTTCGCCCTCCGGCATCAAGAAGTCCACCGCCCCCTCGTGGGCCGCCGCCATCCTCGCCGCCATCTTGCTTGGGTCGCCGGCACCCCAGCCCGCGGATCTCTCGGCTGCCTCCTCACAGACAACTCTGTGGGCCTCTAGATGGGTCTCGACGTATGCTCTAACATTCTCTGCATCGCCCTCGCTACCGTATGAGGAGCCCATGATTGGGGTTCGTTCAACCCAATTCATCATCGATTCGTAGAGCGATGGCTGCGACATTACATTCTCTAGCTGTGCGAGTATGGCCGCACTTCGCTCGTCTCCCTCAGCCATTCTCCTGAAACTGGAAAGCGGGTCCATACCACCTATCCTGTCGGCGTTATCGAGGCCAAGGAGGATTTCAAACTCGCGCATCTGGAAAGATTCGAACCCTGAGGCTGACCCAAGACCGTCGCGGAAGGCGAGGAAGCCTTGCGGTGTCAGCGTCTCAAGCACCGTCCACTGGTTCGCCATCAGTCTGAAGATCTCGGTGGTCCGACCCAAATGATCGACAGCCCGAGGAATGTCGTCTTCGGGTACGTGGTCCTGCCCGAGGATGCCCCGTGCCTCAGACAACTCACGAATCACCTGCTTGAACCAAAGCTCGAAGGTTTGGTGGACGATGATGAAGTGCATCTCGTCCGAGTTGATGCCCCGATCATCCCCCTGCAACTCCAGCAACTCATGTAATTGCAGGTAATCGGCATAGCTCCAGTTGCCCGAGCCCCCTTCTCCCATACTCCTGCCTGATGGTCGCTGCTTGAAGCATTGTCGCCAAACCCGAACCCTCTAAACGCCCGAGCCACGCCGAAATCCCATGTCTGGCAGATGCGGTGGGCCGATACCTTCAGATTTTCATTCCCTCCCTGAATCAGTACTGTTAGTAGAGGAGGGCCTAGAACTTCGTCAGACTATACCTGAAGAGGCAGAGGAGTTGTTCTCTGTTGTTGATACTAATCGAAATTACCTCAGGGAGTGGCTTCCTTGGTTGGACGGCACCAACAGCGTAGAAGACGAGATCTCCTTCATCGGAGGAGTTCTAGAGGAGTATCGCAGGGGGGACGGAATCCTCTATTCCATCAGAATGAATGGAGAGTTAGTCGGAAGTATGAGCCTGAATTGGATAGACCACGGTAACCGAGGATGTGGAGTCGGATATTGGCTGTCAGAGAGGCACACCGGACAAGGAATTGCCACTCGCAGCTGCGTTCGCCTAATGGAGCACTGCTTCGACGATCTTGGACTCCACCGCTTCGTGCTCGAAGCGGCCACCGACAACTCCGCCAGCCGCGCTATCGCTGAGCGACTAGGAATGCGACTCGAAGGCATCACCAAGGACAGGGAGTGGCTGTATGACCACTATGTCGACTCGGCTCTATATGCCATCACCGCGCCCGAATGGCAGTCCCGAGATTAAGACTGAATCAGACCGTGGTCCTCTATTGAGCAGTTACCGGGAGGTAGACAGGACAACAAATCGTCCTGGGTCAGACCGGTCGCCTTGGAGATACGATTGGCCACACTCTCCTTCTTCTCTCTCCCTGGAATCACCTTGCCCCATCTCTCGAAGTTCTCTGAGATGGCCGCAGGAGTGCCCGACACTGGCATCGGAATCCCATTCACCACTGCCATGCCGATGGCCAGCTCCAGAGGCAGGTCGCGATGCCATATCCGCTGACCCCGTACTACGAATGAGCCTCGCCCCAGAGACTCACCGGTCTCGGTGGTCTTTGAGACCTGACTAGGCCTAGCGTGGAAGGCAGTGGCTGCTGCGCCACCGCTCCCCCAAGCTCTCGACCAACAGACCGCAATTTGCGCAGCCTCCGAATGCAGCGATTCCGGGAGTTCGCGAGCGTCTTCGATTCCTTCAGCCAGATTCTGGACTAACTGCAACGAGGCCACACCCTTGGGAATGGCCTCGGAAGGGTTCTGATTGGGCGCCAAACCATCCTTCAGTTTGAGTGAGCACGAGGGCGCCCCGTGCAGATCGGCGTGGAAGTAAAGGTCGTTAGATGATAGATGCTTTCGGACTACGAGATCGTTGCCCTTCGCGTCCTTCCCGCCGATGATTAGGTGACCGCCTGAGAGCATCGCCCAGCGATACTTCTCGAACCAGAAGCGTTTGCTACGCTGCCTTGCTCTAAGCCTCCCCGCTGCAGCGTCTTTGGCAGCACGCTTCTCGGCCTTCTCGCGAGCTTGCTCGGTACTGGCCAGAGCCGCTTGAGCGCCCTTGGCTTTGCTCTTCTTGGTGCTGGCCTCCCCGAAGTAGCGCTGAGCGTTCTGGTGCACTGTTTTTGAGACCTCGAGAGTGATGCTCGCACCCGGCTCACCCTCCTCATCCGGCAGATAGGCCACTATGGTCTGCTTCGCCGGGTCTGCACTGTCTATCCAGGGTATGTCGTAGATTCTGTCTCCAACACTCTGCCAGCCCTCTAAGGCGATGGCGTCGTTGACCTGCGTCAGCAGCGAATCCACATGCTCCCAGTTGTCCTGAATTGCCTTGCCCAACTCCTGAGTGATAGCCGCACGCTCGTGGAACCTGTCTATGGCTGCACTCTGTTGCGCTGCTCGACGACTCAACTTCGCTTGTCTTGCTCCATCGTCCTCTCCGGTTTCGACCAACTTCTCCTCTTCTCGGCGTATGAAAGCAGCAGCGTCGTGCGAGCCAAAGACAGCGTCGTAGGCCAAAGACAGCGATGCAACTCTCACCATCGTACTGCCATCCGTGTATGATAGGTCGATTGGGGCAATTTCAGTAATCCCAGATGAGGCAGTATCCCGGTCAGCTTCGTTATCGGCAGCCTCCCATGTTTGTATGGCCTCGGAATCGATCATCCACATCATCGCCTCATCACCTTCTGACAGTTCAACGAGCATCGACTGTATGGCCCCCTCCAGAGCATCGCGTTGTCCGGAGTCGAGCGAGTTTGCACCCATTTTCTCCTCAAGTCCAGCAATAGAGCATGCTGTGCTGCCGTAGATTCGACCGAAATTGGCCCGGGCAGCGAGGGTACGGATTAGGTCGTGCTCGCTGCCGTCTAGCAGGTTATCGAGCGCTAATCGATCCATATTGCGCGGGTCGACAGTCTCGGGGGGCGGAGCGTAGGCAACTCCCTGCTTCAACGAGCGGCTGGCGTACTTGGCATGAGTGAGCGGCTGGATGATGACCCCATTGCCATCGAGCAGTATCACGTTGCCATCGCGGAACAGTTCGATGACGAGCCTGAGGCGTCCACCACCGTGCTCAAAGGTCAGTTCAATGACCCTGTCGAAGCCAAACTGCTCGACTGCTATTAGACGTGAATTGTTGAGATGCTTGCGCAACACCATGGCGAACTGGGACGGCTTCGAGGGCATCGGGCGGTCGCGTTGAGAGGTGTAGACACGGCGACCTCTGACAATCACTAGATCGGTTGACGGCAGCCCTTTCCGATTCAGACGCACAACGACCTGCTCATAGTGCGGTTGGTATGCCTTGCGTGCACGAGCCCCAATCAGTTCGGAAAGCTCACGCACGATGCGTGCGACATCGAAGGATGAGGACTGTTCGCGCATACTGCTCAACCCGCCCGGCTCAACTGCCCTTCATCAGGCAATCGCTTGGTCAAATCGGTCTAATTCCCGATAGATGACTGGAATTCCTCTATCTCAACTAGGACTCCAGCCTCGTGTGCATACTGGTTACTTGGGACCTCTATCAGTACTGCATTTGGTATTCTTTCTACTATCCCGTGAACCTTGTCAATGTCGTGTAGGGTGTCAGAGGAAGCGGTCATCACAGCGCAAGGAACTCGGATGGCCGATAGGTCATCGGGGAGTCGGTAGCGGATATTTGCTCTCGCACTGAGGAGCATCCTCTCCAGATCTTGTGCAAGCAGAGCTCTGCGGTATCTGATTCGCTGACCCTCCTCTTTGGTCCTACGGTCTACCAGCCAGACTGTGAATCGCATCAGGGAAGGGTGAACGAACCTAGGAATTGGCATTTTGAGCAGAATTCTCGCCCATAGGGGGAACTCAAAGTCCGGGTTCGGGGCGAGCAGTATCGAAGAGCGGCCGCCAAGCACCCCACCTTGGTATGCTTCGATTAGCAAGGTCGCTCCTAGGGACGACGAGAACCAGTCAACCTCAGTTGAATCGATACCAAGTTTGTCTAGAACAGCGGCGACATCGTGACCATGATGTCGCATCTCAAAGTCCTCCTGCCCTACCTTCCTAGTGATTCGGGAACTCTTTTTCTCACGCGTCTCAATGTATACTATCGGACGGCGAGAAACCCACTCGGTCAGAAGCGGTCGCCAACCCTCGAAGACAGAGCCCCAGCCAGGAACGACCACAGCAGGATCCAAAGAGGCTGCAGATGAATCGGTAGGGACCCACCGTAGGACCCTTACCGAAATATTCGGAGCGACTTCAACAAAAAACTCCTCAGCATTGGCCCCGGGGAGATGAGGCGCACCGCTCCACATTTCTTCCATCAAATTGGCCTAGAGGGATAGGTGGATTTCATCCTTGGGTCGGGCAATCATCTGCCACGACCACCGCCACCTGACCTGCCACCGCCACCGGAACTGCCGCCACCTGACCTGCCACCGCCACCTGACCTGCGGCCACCAGAGCTCCTAGTGACTCTGCTAGAACTTCTTCTATGGCTTCTATGACGGTAGTAATGGCGTCTGCGGTGGAACCATGGCCTCCTGTGCCAAGGCCGATCGTAGTAACTCGGGCCGTCGTAGTATCGGCCACCGCCACCAATCTCGAAACCACCCACATGGAAGGTCACGCCACTTCCTATGTCTACATCGAATCGGGCCAATAGTAGAACTACAATCAAGAGGATGAACTGAATCACTCCACAGAAAAACCAAGGAAAGAAAGAATCCCCACTATCAATTTGGATTTCGCTAGGGTCCTCAATATTGTAGTACAGTGTAACGAAACTCCCTATTGGCATAGTGCCATCCTCGGCGTATTCCAAGCAGTCGTCTTCCGCACCCTCGTAGTCGTCGTAAGTTCTAATCGGAAAATGATCCACTCCATCGGAAAAGTAAGTGGTATTGTCGACGGAGTATGAGACGTCTAAGTCGGTCCAGCAATCTAGTTCGTACCAGTAGTCACAGTATTCATCTCCCCAATCATCCGTGTAGCAGTCTTGATGCTCCACCCAGTCATATCCCGGGTATTTCGCAAGAACCTCGGCCTCCACGGCCGCCCATTCATCCTCCGCTCCCGCAGCAGCTACTCCCATGAATGCGGTTGCAATGAGGCCGAGAGCGAGGACAATTGCTGCTATAGTGTAACCAGGGTCCTCAAGGAGCCAGTGTTCAGAACCACCACTTCCTGATTTGCTACCCTCTGGATTAAGAATCAGCTTGCCGTCATCGTGTTCCCACTCAATTTGCTTGAGGAAGGACATCCCGAGAATCTCATAACCTGACTCACTTAGAGGGTTGATTAACGCATCAA